>Ga0206682_10000715_pt1 | contig 34936 bp, 28 predicted proteins | sample M240m12015metaG_FD_155444 | JGI IMG/M metagenome (GOLD analysis project Ga0206682, IMG submission 155444) | Ammonia-oxidizing marine archaeal communities from Monterey Bay, California, United States - M2 40m 12015 | ecosystem: Environmental > Aquatic > Marine > Intertidal zone | place: USA...
TTAATCGGACCGGCATTAGCAGAATACATGAAAACAGGAGAAATTGATTCCTCCACTATTGATGAATTGCATTTAGGTTTGAGAGCTCCGAGTCCTGCACATGAACCACTGCAAATAGCAGCGCCTCCTCAGTTGAATGAACAGATGCCTGTCGGGCCGCCAGCTCTCGTTGAAATTCCAGTTGCATCATCTTCTCCAATAATGGAAACGACTACTCCTAACATACAAACACAAACTCCAGCAGAAGTCGCACCTACAGGGGGAGAGACTGTCATAATTCCAGCGCCTCCACAGGCTATTCCGCAGCCAAACCCGCTGCCACCTCCTCAGGCAATTCCACAACCAAACCCGCTGCCAACTCCTCAGGCAATTCCACAACCAAACCCGCTGCCAACTCCACAGGCTATTCCGCAGCCAAACCCGCTGCCAACTCCTCAGGCGATTCCACAACCTACTCCATTACCGCCACCACCTCAAATTGTGCCACAACCAAACCCATTGCCGCTACCTTCGGCAGCAATTCCACAACCAACGCCACTACCGCTCCCGCCAGCAATGCTTCCTTCACAGCCATCAATGCAAGGATTTGACACTGCATCCTTACCGTTGGATGCGCCGTTACCAGAAGCGCCTCGGATTCCTGTAGCTGCTGCTCCTCAAGAGCAAACAATTTCACAGGAAGAACAAGATGCACTAATGGATGAATTACTGTGATCAGTTGATGCCACCTGCGGCATTCAAATCTAATGCATCAACAAGTCGTTGAACACTCTTCGTTAAGTCTCCTAGATTCGAGGGAGATGGAAGGGGAAGTGTGTCAGCAGCAAGTGGGACTTTGACTCCTGGCCCTGGTGTGCGTTGCAATGCATTACCCAATTGTATTGAGTCCTCAAGGAAATTTCCTGTCGCTCCAGAATGACGTGCTTCGAGTCGCATCCGAATCCATTGTTGGTATTTCGGTAATACTTGTCCAATCTTATCAATCAGTACTGCGCGTTGGTCGTTTGAATCGTCCTCAAAAGGTAAAAGACGAAGTAAAAGACGGAACATTCGGTCAACGCGGACATCTCTTGGTTCAACCCCTACATGCTCTGCAAGCGTTCTTCTGAGATGTTTTGTATCGAGTGCTCCTTGAGCATTAAACGCCATACCATCGGAAAGGGATAGTCGATCTAAAATGGTTTGAAATGCGTTTAGTAATCGCGGATTAACAGTGGTTTCTACAATTTGTTCTTGTTTTATGGAGCGTTGTTGAACTGGTTTTTCTTGAGGTTGTTCTACAACGATGGGATTGGAAGGCTGAGTAATGACTTCTTTTTTACTTTCAATTTCTTTTACCGCAGGTTCTAGGATTTCAGGTTCTGCTTCTTCTTCCATAGCTTCAAGGATTGCTTCTTGTGCATCTTCGAGGGTCGTTTGTGGTTGAATCTTTATTGGCTTTTTTATTGGAATTTGATTTCCTTTTTTTGGAAGGAGAACTGGCCTTTGAGTCGGCGCCCATAATGGGTAAGTGAAATCATCGTCTTCGATTGGTCGGCTCGATAAATGACGAATAAGGGCAGGAATTTGGGTTTCGATGCCTTTGAGAGATATTGGGTTTCGAATCATCTCAGATATTTCAAGACCTTTTGTCACATCCCTTCGCCAGTCTAGGGCAGAAAGCCTTCTTTGGATTTTAGAAATGTTGGAAATTACGCCCCTAGAAGATGAAAATTGTTGAATAAATCGTCTCGGATCTGAATCTGCTAATGCGGCAAGTTCTCCAATATTCCAACCTTGAGACTCGAGTGATTGAAGTTCATGCTGTGCATTGCTAATTATTCTGGAAGAAGAATGTTCAATCTGGTGGCTTTGTCCTTGTCGTTCTATCGAAGCAATCGCTTGCTCAAAAGAGTGGAGATCGGAGAAATCTGGTTCCTTTGTCGTTTTACCCTCTCTCATGGAATGACGCCATTCCCGCTCTAACATACGTCGATGACGGGTATTTCTTAGAGTGCGTTTCTCGATATAGTCTTCCATTTCGGATAGAATCTCTGTACCCAAGTCTGCTGTTTGAAGAAGGATTGTTCGTTGTTCAACATCTTCTTCGCCACCTAATGAAGTATCAAGATTGAACAATGAATCCATCAATTTAGACGCTTTTTCTAGATGAGGTGTGTATAATGTGAGCTCTGCTAAAGCAGACCGGGGCTCTTCAGTAGCTTTGTATCGCCAAATGTCCAAGTCGAATCCGTATTGTTCCCAGTGTTCAATAATTGAAGCAGTCTGAAGTTCAAGGTTTGTCCATTCTTGTTCTAGCTCCTCTATTTTCTCAAGAAATGTTTCTGTGTGCTCAAGTTTACCAGCAATATTCTGGATTTCGTTATTCTCTAATTCCCAGGATTTGGAAATCATCTCCCATCGTTCCATAGCAGTAGAGTGAATATTGAACGATTGTTCAATCTCTGGCAACATATGCTCCCACTCAAGTAATTCAGACGGTTCAATTCGAGTGGTTGAATGATAAGTGAATCCCAAGTTGTTCCAATTTGCTAGAATTCCATTCATTTCTGCAAGACGTTCTTTGAGATGGTGAGTGATTGTCTGGATATTCTTCTCAATCTTTTCCATCGATTCTGAATCCTCAATTTCAAGATCATGTGCTCGTTTTTCCAGTTTTTCAGAGAGTATTGGGTCGAAGGGTTGAATGGAGTTTTTTATCTCTAGCAAAATGTATTCTTTGCGATCGGAAATTGTTTGATAGTGTTCTACCTTCGAAAGTTGTTCGATAAAATTCCCTTTTGGTTTCTCGATATCGAACCCTTGTTTGAGCAAGGTAGATACTGCTTCATCCAACATTAGTCGCTGTCGTGCTTCGCTTTCTTCTATTTTGGAAACTTCATGAAGTATTTCCTCATAGGTTTCGGGTTCTGCTAAGAATGGTGTCAACAGTTGTATTGCAGGCCAACTCGATTCATCAAATGATGAAAATTTTTCCAACAAATCCCAATATTGATTCTCTTTCTGATGATCTGAAATCCATAGAGCATGGTATCGAAAACAAGCGGACTCCCATGGTAAATTTGTTGCACTCCATTCAACAAATTCACGTTCGACATCTTCTGTATTGAAGGGATTTGTTAGGCGGTCTCGATAAACGTCCTCCACGTCTGCTAAAACTAGTCGCTTTCTCAATGTTTCACATCGATGAATAATTGCTTCTACATCAGCGATATCGGACAAGCTGATACTCCCATTGAAATGATTTGAAATCGCTTCGTAGTCATATCCTTTATCGGACCATGATGAAGCATATTCCTCTAAATCCTCGAAAGATGAAGAAGTGGTCTCATCGCTCGACATGGGTTCACCTATCGTAGCAAAATACGGCTTAGTCTTTCAATGTGAGCCGTCTTTTGATGGTATTTTGTTGAAATGAGGGGGGCTGGAGATGAGCGGGCCCTTCCAAAAACGACATATGAACTGTCAATTATACCGCAGGACATAAAGGCAGACTGTGTGCTTTCAGAGTAATGGAACCAATATCAATTACTTTGTTCAGTCTATTCATCATAACTGGATGCGGGCTTGGATGGCAGATTTTTGCTGCTCGGGAGGCCCTTCAAGCAGTTGTTGATCGCACAATGGTTCTCTCTGAATCTCAAGGAGCGCATGCAAAGCAAACAACAGAGGCTGTATCTGCTCTTCAAGATAAAATTCAATCCTATGACGCCTTGATTCAAGCTTTACGTTCAACTCAACCTGAAATTGATAGTGGGGTTGATGCTTTTCAAAATATTCAGAATTTAAAAATCGAAGAAGAAGACCCACTCAGTTCATCGATTACTGCAATTAAATCTGTTTGTTCAACAATCTCGGTATCAGAAATTACCCCTGATCTAACTGTTATGCAAACCTCTCTTGCTGATCGTTTATTCGGAGTGTTAGAATCACGGGAAATATCTGCAGAAGCATTGCACTTAGATGGTCGCCAAGCACTTCAACTCGGAATATGCGCACTTCACCTTCAAAAATTAGATTGGGCGTCTGCTGCATTCGGGACTGCTCATCAGTCCTTACCGGGCAACGACGTTGTGTTACAGGGATTGGAACAAATTGCTCTACTCAAATCAGATGAAGTACTACGTCAGCATTGGCTTGAAGCCAGATTGCGTAATGATCCCGACAATCCTGAATTGTTGAGAACCCAAGCACACATCCTTGTTCGTCAAGGAGACGAAGGTGCTGAAAAGGCTGTTCGTCGATTGGAAGCCTTAGGTGTTGACACTCCCGCTGACCGCTCTCTTCTGTCAGGACTTCGACATCGTGCAGGCTCTCCAAATGAGGCGATTGAAGCAATCGAGCAGGCACTAGAAGAAGACAATCAAAAACCCGATTATTGGCTCCATTATGCTCTCCTATTGAGGGGAGAAGGGGAGAATGAACGTTCTTTGGAGGCCGTTGACAGTTGCTTAAATCTTGATCGGCAGGTTGGAGATGCGTGGGCTCTTCGAGCAGAACTCCTCAGTACCCGTAACGGTCGTGAGGCTGAGGCGTTGAAAGCTGCTATTCACGCTGTTGCGCTTGAATGTGGTGGTGCAAAAATAATCCTATTGAAAGCAGACCTTCTAGCAGAAAGTGGTGATTTAATTGGTTCTGAAACATGTCTTGAACAGGCTGTCGAGAAATATCCAATGGATCCCGAATTACGCAGTATTGTAGCCTCGAGAAGATTGGCAGAAGGTCGAATTGATGCGGCCCAGGCATTGCTTGATAATACGCCGCAAATAATTGATCATCCTGAACTACACATCGTAGAGGGGCGGCTTCATCTTGCTCGAGCCGATCGAACAAGAGATGGAACTGGTGAGACTGATAAACTTCTACTTTCTTCTGCAATTGAGTCATTCAATGCAGCGTTGTCTATGAATAGAGAACTTGGGGTTGCATGGCTGGGGCTTGCTCGAACACAACGATTGTTGAAGAATACTGATGAAGCCAACGAGTCTCTTGTTCGTGCACGAAGATTGTTAGGTGACACTGAAGCATCTGTATCTGTAGAATCTGCACTTCTTGCAATTGATATGGATGACTTGAATGCTGCTACTCGCTACATTGATGCTGCTGGAATCCAAGGAACTAGCACGACAATTTCGTATGTTCGAGGGAACATTGCGATTCGACTCGGAGAACTTGATCGGGCTGTCAGTCTTTACAATGAAGTCCTAGAGGAGAATCCTAAGCATATTCGAGCCCGTCTAAATCGTATCAGTTGTCATTTAGCATTGAATCAAGCAGTCGAAGCAAAAAGCGATGCTGTGACACTTCTTTCCCTCGCTCCTGAATTAACTGTTGCAGTGTTCGCGCGTGCTGATGCTCAATCGAGACTGGGTGAATGGGAGGATGCGAAAGATGGGTTCAAGACTGTTATAGAAAAAGCGCCTCATCACCACCAAGCGCTTACCAAACTTGCAGCATGTTACATCGCTCTCGACCGACATGAACGCGCTGAAGCGCCTCTAAATGAGGCACTTCGTATCGCCCCAGAATTTAGTGATGCATGGCATCAACGAGGGTTGCTCTATCTTGAATGGGATCGACTAGAAAATGCCCTTGGAGACTTTGAAGCCGCTATTCGTGCCGACGGAAACCACCTTGAAGCAAGACTTCGTGCTGCTGCAATCCATCATACTCATGGAAAAGTCGACATGGCTTCCGCTGCTTGGAGAGGGATACTTGCAATTGAGCCCGACCATCCAGTGGCTCGAGCGAGACTCAATCAATGTGAGCAGCAGTTGACAACAACAACCACACGATGAAAAGCGAAGACCTAAGAATTAGGTCGTCAGGCACGTAGTATGACCCTTCAAGTTGGAGACAAGGCGCCTGATTATTCACTGAAAAACTCAAACCTAGAAGTAGGCGGAGAAACACTTTCACTCTCAAATTCCTTGAATGAGAACGGCTGTGTTGTCGTATTCGAATGCAATCATTGCCCATACGTCGTTGCTAGCGTAGACCGAATTAACGCCATGTCTGACTACTGCAGCGAGCGAGAGATTGGGTTTGTCGGGATTAATTCAAATGACCCTGTTAATTATCCTGCGGATTCGTTTGAAAATATGGTAAAGCGTGCTCAGAAAGGCATGCCATATCCATACCTCCATGACCCAACGCAGGTAACTGCAACAGCATGGGGTGCAGAAAGAACTCCAGAATTTTTCTTGTTAAATTCAGAAGGCATTGTCGTATATCATGGACGCATGGACGATAGTCCTCGAGATCCAACACAGGCTACAACATCTGAATTGAAAGATGCTATTGATGCAATGGTTTCTGGCGTTACCCCTGCAGTAGTTTCAACTGAATCAATCGGTTGTTCTGTTAAGTGGAAGTGATGATTTGAGCGGTTGCATTCGTCAATGTGACTGGGATGATTATGACGTGTGTAGAAGCTGTGGAACCGACTATTCCCCTCCAAAAACCGAAACTCCTCCAAAGAAACTCAGACCGTTTCACCTTGCCTTTCCAGTAGATGATCTCACCTCAGCAAAGAAATTCTACACCGAAGTCCTTGGTTGCTCAATCGGTAGGGAAAAGGAAGAGTCGTGTGTTTTCAACTTCTATGGTCATCAAATAGTGGCTCATAAAGTAACTGAAATGCCCGATGTTTCGGTTAATCCCGTTGATGGAAAGGAAATACCAGCATTGCATTTTGGCCTCGTAATGGAATGGGAAGATTGGCATCAATTGAAAAATAAATTAGAATCAAATCATACTGAATTCGTAATCGGCCCTTATACACGTTATGAAAATCAACCAGGTTCACAAGCCACGATGTTCGTCAAAGATCCATCTGGAAATCATCTGGAATTCAAATCATTCAAAGATGATAACGCTATATTCGACACATCTTGGTAATCTATTCGCTCTCTGTGAGTTGCTCCCTAAGCAATTCAATCTGTTGAGAAAGCTCAGTAATGTTTTGATTAATTCGACGCATTTCGGTGTTTGTTCCTTCTTCTGAATCTGCTTCTAAAGCAACAACTGTGTTCGTAAAAATAGCCACGAACATATTCAAGAAAGTAAACGTAGTCATGAAGATGAAGACAACGAAATACGCCCCAACCCACCAGCCTTCCGTTTCAATTAAATTTCGTACAATTCCATTTGACCATGATTCCAAAGTCATAACTTGAAAGAGAGAAAATAAGGACTTTCCTAAGGACCCAAAATAAGTTGCTCCGTCGGGTCCAGAATTTTGGAAGAGGACTGTAGAGAGGACTGCAAATACGTAAATCACGACCATGAGTAAAGTGGCAACAGCTGTTAAACCTCGAACAGAATAGAATAGTGATTCTGCAACTAGTTTTAGTTCGGGAATTCTCGAAACGAGCCTGAACGCTCTTAGAACCCTGAATACTCGGAACACCCGGAATACTCCTGATGAGGGGAATAATGCTATTGCGACAATGATAAAATCAAACAAGCACCACGGATCTCGGAAGAAGTCAAATCTCATCGCATATATCTTGAACAAAATTTCTGTGACAAAAATCGACATAAAAAACCAATCGAGGTAAAGAAGAAAATTATTTCCTTTAGAACCCCAATCATATGTTTCAAACCCTATTGAAATTGAACTAGCAAGAATTGCGATGAATACGATATTATTAAATCGCTCAGAATCTACAATTTGACGCACTCTGGAACGTTCGATAGGAATTGTCAAATTTTGCATGTCGTTCCTTATGCAAGAAAGAATATCAACTCTTTCCCGCCGGGTTTAGAAAGATTGCTTTCTTTCAATTACTTGGGAGTGCTCGGCTTAAAGCGACGGTTTATGTGAAGATATTTGATTCGTGTAACAATTAATAGCATCGTTAGGTTTATTGCCATTAATTATCGAGCGTGAATTAGTATGGAATTCAATGACCTTCACGATTCTGAGAATATCTATCTCTATGCTGGTGACCTTCCAGAGGGTAATCGAGAGAATGTGCCTTTCATCGGCCTGACATTGAAGCCTGAGGCGGAATGGTGGAATGAATTCCACATTAATCACGACGTCACAGCGATGATAGATTTGCCCGATAACAGCGTAGATATATTTCAATCAGAAGATGTTTTTGAACACATTGAATACGATCAGTTAAAATCCACCATCAACGAGATTTATCGAGTTTTAAAGCCAGGAGGGTTGTTTCGACTTTCCATGCCCGATTATCGATGTGATATTCTCTATGAAAGGTCAAAAAAGGATAAAAATGGCAATATTATTTTTGATTGGGGTGGTGGTGGCAAGTACCACAGAAGAAAGAAAAAGGTTGTTGGTGGAGGGCATGTTTGGTTCCCAAAGTACGAAACAACTCGGGCTTTATTGGAAAGTACAGAATTTACCGATCTCGATTTTTTGCACTATTACGACACCGATGGAACTCCAGTCCTCAACAAAATAGATTATTCAAAATGTTTAGTTGGACGGACCCCTGATTTTGATGAACGGGTTTCTTCACCGAGGCGACCGATGTCAATAGTTGTCGATTGTCGTAAATAATTACAGTAGATGTTGATCAATAGGTACCTGAACTACGTTTTCCTTCCTTGATTACGCCCCACAAACCAGCGTTTTCCTATGTCTGGACAGTTCGGCCCAGAACTCCTTTAGAAGATTCTTATCCTTCGATCAATGGGCATCGTTCATCATCAAGTTCTATGACGTGTGTTGCCCAAAGATATCCTGTTCGTGCAACCATTATTCTTTCATCGCTTTGCATATTCTCAATAGTTAATATCTCACTGTTCCATTATCAAACTATTGAACACATTCCATCAAAGAATTGAGATATGGAGAGTTGGTGGGCAAAGTATGGGGCGAGAGTTCAGCATCGCATTGGGCTTTGTTTGTTTGATGTTATTTGCTCCGCTCTCTGGTTGTTTTGGAGGAAATCCTGAAGAACCGCTCTCATCCGAATCCCTAGATATTTCACCTAATATGTTAACGGGGGGTATTTTCCAAACGGTTACGTTTGAAGCTACTGGCGACCTTTCCGTCTTCATTCCATATCTAATAAAGGATAAGTCAACAGGATATGTCATCAATTCCACAGTTCTCAATTTAGAAGATGGTGATTCTGTAGAATTGTCAATATTAGCGCCACCCCGCACAAATCGTGGTGTCCTGATGCTCGCTGAATATGGAACAGAGTTGTGGCCTCTTCGCGAAACGACCGAATCATGGGGAACTTGGGTCGATCGTAGTGGATTCATGGATTCAATCGGAACAGCTGTTCGCTTTGTTCCATCAGATAATTCGAGTTCCTTTACTTATGAAATTCATGATGGAGGATTTGAAATTCTTCCGTTTGAATTTATGATACAGCGTGAACAAATGCCAGCATACTCGGAAGACGAGGGTGGAAGGCACTCTACTGGTGTTGTTAACGGCCGAACAACGTACAATTATTTGTCGATGTTGTCTGATGAAACAGCAGATCCAACAGATGCTGCTGATGGAGCTCTTGGATTCCTTGATCGGTGGGCGGGACAAGGTAACCTTGCATACGAAGATGCAGCGTTGCATCTGATTCAAACGCTGGAAAATTTCGGGCTTGAGGTCATCACTCAGCGATTTGTCTATGATTCAATACAAACTGGTGCTCAGAATCCTGAAGCGTACAACATTTGCGGATATCGATTTGGAGAAGTAGATCCTGACAAATGGATGGTTTTCGGCGCACACTTTGACATCGCACCTCCAGTAAATGCTGTCGCTCTTGACCCGCACATCTTTGGAAGAACGTATGGAACTCGAGTAGGTGCTTACGACAATACTGCTGGAACAAGTATGGTTCTTACAGTCGCAGAGGCTATGGCAGGGTATTCAACAAGAAATACAATGGTTTTCTGTCTCTGGTCTGGTGAAGAAGGTGGAAAAAGAGGGAGTGACTTCTGGACAGATGAATGGGTAAAGGAAGAAAATCCAAATGTTGAAGTTACCAATTATGTTAATCTCGATATGGCTGGAGTAAACTGGCCAGGTGGTGGAGGTGCGCCATGTGGTGACGGTCATGGCGGCGGTGAAGGAAACTGCGATCCGCAGCCAGAAGTAGATCCTGATGGCTATCCTAAAGACGATGAAGTATGGCCAATGAGAGTCTATATCGGCCCAAGTCAAGATCATGATATCATGAATCAACCGGCAATGGTCAATTTGGCCATGTGGATTGGTTCGGATGCAATTGGCGTAGAAGAGCAAATGTCTCCATTGATTGGAACTGGTTACGACGCAGAAACCTGGAAGGTCGATGATTGGATGGAAAAAGACCGCCCTGAGATTATCGTATACGAAGATACCACTGCCCGATCCGATCATGCTACCTTTCAAGATAACCTTGGAACAGTAACGATGGGTTTTGGTGGCCTTGTTGATGGGTATTGGTGCTACCACCAAACCTGCGATACGCTCGATGAAATGGAAGATTGGATGGACACTACTGGCAAGGACTACGGAGATGAGCAAAGTGGAAAAAGCAATCTCGTTGATGCACTCGATACAATTACCTGGTGGGCTACGTATTCATTCTTCCATCTTGATGAGTCGCCGATTACCAATTCATATAACCAAGAATAATCATTAATCTCTTTGTAAAGGGATATATGTTATATGCAAATATCGCGAGGAGCGCCTATGGAAGATGCTCAAACACCCTTTATGGGTTGGGTCAAATCGAATACTTCGACTGCTAATTTGTTATCGATTGTATTGCTTGTATTCGCTGCATGGGCTGCCGTTGAAATCGTTTCAAACGTCAACGGTTCCGATATCCCTCCAACAACTGGTGTCCTCTCAAATGAAGATGATCCTGATGGGCAACGTATCAATAATGGTCTTATCATTGGACTAGGGGCTGTTGCTGGGACAACTGGACTAATTTTACAGCTTCTCATTACAAGAGATTCAGCGGGAATAGTCATTGAAACAGAGCCTGTAGAAGACGATGAAATAGACGAAGTTGTTGAAGATTTGATGGAAGAAACTTCTGAAGAAGACGAAATTATTCTCGAAGATATTGTTGTCGAAGAGGAAGATATCCTGGAAGAAGAAACTCCTGAGGAAGAGGAGAGTCTTGAAGAAGAGGAGAGTGCCCCTGAGAATCAAGGCGAGGAAGATTCGGAAGATGATGCCCCTGCCGAAAAAGTAGAAACTCCTATTAAAAAGAGGAAATTTTGAGGTGAAGAAGAATGTGGGAACATCGAGCAGTATCGCATAAGCAATTCAAACAAAGTGGTAGAATTAACCCTACCGAGACCTATGTTCAGTTGATGGACAAAGTGGAAGACGCCGTTAAAGAGGCTCAAAAAATGCCTTTTGACCATGAAGAATTCCTAAAGTACATTCCACAACACGGTCCTTGGGAACCAATTCATGCAACTGATGATACCAAGGCTGATCCTCGTACGAGATACATTGGGCCTGGACGCCCTAAACTTCTCAACACGAACTTGATTTTTGGTTCTACATGGATTGAATCTGAACGATTCAAGTTCGAGCGCCGAATTTCAACACTTTCTGACTTCTTGAAGCAGAAGACTGTTGTAAACGCAAACATGTGGACGCCGAAGCAGTTGGTAACAACTCAAACCTTCTTCTTTTGTTCAACCGGTGACGAAGAACGCTTAGGTGGTTCTCTCCTAACAGGAGAAACTGTCAGTGCTAACCATCCATTCCTTGGTGGCGGCGAAGAAGGGCTTGCTGAGTGGGAGCCTGTTCTTTGGGGACTCGGACACCGTGGTGTCGTTCCTGATTCAGATCCACAAGACAAGGTCTACTATCCTTCATTGATGCATCGAGGTGTAGCTTTCAACAACAGACTCGGATGGATTCGATATTCTCCTGCAGGATTTGGAAAGGATGCTAGTGGATACCTCATGACAAAGCCAACAACTTGGATTCATCCTGCTGTTGACGGAAACAGAGACACTGCAACCTCGTTCAACCTCCTTGTCAATCTTCCTGACAGAAGAATTTCATTCGGAGAAGAAGGAATTACTGACGTTTTCATGACGACTGGGAAGACCTCCCTTTACACAATGATGGGAATGATGAGTTCCTCAACTGTTCGACAAATGTTTGGAGCAGGTTCTGAAATGGTCCCTCTAGAATTCCACTGCATCGAGCCTGGACTTGATGAATGGATTAAGAATTCAAATGATGAAGACAAGTATGCTCGATTGTTCGAAGTAACCGCCTGTCTTGGATACATGCTTACCGATCCTAAGGTTGGATCTCTGGGTGGAGCTGCTAAGCGCCGACGTCTGTTGATGTATCCTCATGATCAAGGGAACCTCTTGACTTGTGTTAACGCAAGCCAAGTTGCTGACCACGCATTGAAGTCTAATTATGCTGCTACAGTGTTCACAAAGCTCGATCAGGCTGACTTCATGAACAGAGTCGCTCGCCGATACAAGGCATATGCTGACCTTGTTACTGCAAGCGACTTCGCTAAGGGTGCTCGATGGATCAGCCAAGCAATGATTGGAGACGATAAGATCCTCGGTCCAAACGTACACTCTATCCTCGCAGTTCGTGGATATGATATTCTCAACCTCGACGAGTACATGGAAAGTTTCAACGACGTTTCCGCAGCTCCTGAGCGATTGATTCGAAGAGTTGTACAATCTGTTGCTACAAACGCACTCAAGACGCTGTATCCAATGGATATGCTTGGAGAAAGTAGTGGTCAACAACCATTCTCTCACATCTTCGCACCAGCTGGAAGCAATGAACAAGCGCTTGTTTACTACACAGACATCCGTTTCCTTGTCCCAACATCTATCGATAAGTTGCGAATGATTACGGGCGCACGTGGTGCAGACCGTGGACGAATGCGTGAAGCGTATGCACAATTGACTGGTGCAGATCCAATGACTGGACTGTCGATCATTGACCTTTGCCTACCATTCCTTGCAGATCTTGGAGAAGAATCTTGGCAAACAGGAACCGGTCTTAACGAAGACGAAATTATCGTTGAAGTCACTATGGCCGTTAATCCAGCAATTGTTTGGAAGAATCTCCTTGAGCCAACAACTCTAGAAATCTTTGACTTGCCTAAGGGCAAGAAGGGAACTGCTGCAAACGTATGGGGTGACATGTTCATGACGAACGATGCACTTCATGACAAGATGACAAAAGACGGTCAGGGCCACTATCTCAACCTACTCCGATTGTGTTACAATTGGAGTAACGATAAGGCTCATGACATCCATGGTCTAAACTAAAGCAGCCAACCATTTGACGAGAGTCATTGGTGAGTAAGGTGTTGTCAAATAGATGAGAACAGGTGTTAGGAAAACCAAGAACAAGGTCCACCAAACTCCTGCGTTCCAGTCTTTTACCTTCAAGCCATCCAAAGGTCCGAAAGGAATCATGTTGAAGATTCCAAGAACCAAGTTGGCTCCAATCCAATACACGACTGCATCGTAAACCATTGCTTGCCAAACAAGTGATCCATTGGTAATGTATTCCATTGAACTGTAATCTTGAGCATTTGTAAGAATGAAAATAAGTGCTCCTAATGGAATTCCAATGATGAATAATCCAAGATTAACAAGTGGTCCAGCGATTGCTATGTGACCATTTTGGCGTCTAGTAACGAGTCCGGCAACCATAACAGCCCCTGGAGCCATAAACAAAATTCCCAAAAAGAAGGCGAGTACCATTCCAAATTGGAGACCTTTTGGATCTGCTCTGAATTCTGCCCAACAACCATTCTTCTTCGCCACAACCTTGTGGCCAATCTCATGGAGAACAAATGCGGGACCAACTGCAATAAGCATAATTGGCATTGCGATGAGCACTTGTATGAACCATGGAGAAAACCCTTCTCTCATGCCAGCGAGCCCTCCTGCACTCATGAATCCTAGAGCAAGCGTAAATGCCCCTGTTGCGTAGAGAAGATGTTGCTTTTCTATATCGCTGAAATGCCAAATTCCACCTTTGTGAAGTTTGGGCTTCGTCTGAGACATGGCCTGAAAGAATCCTTCCATTGGATGACGTGTTGCTGCTGAGGGTTCGTTTGCATGAACTCGATGAATTCGTGGCTGAGACCCTGCGAAGGGGTTGGATTCGAGAATGTCTGCCCTAGGGTCCCGAACCATGCTATTCTCAATCGTTGGTGCCCTTTGAAGCCTCGCTCGCGATGTACGAGAGTTCATGAGGTTGAACATATAGGGACAATAGAATCTCATGTCGATGCCCCGTCGTGCAATGAAAAATATGGGCTTACAGGCTTGTTGTCTTCGTTGTGATGAACCTGATGATGCAGGAAGTATGCGATGTAAGACCTGTATAGGGCACCATGAATCTATGCGTGACAAGATTGCTAAAGCTCCTCAGGATGATGCATTGTATCAATTTGCTAGAGAATTGTTAGCCATGACTGCGACACCACACCGCTTCGATAATGACCCTGTTCACGGGCGCACACTAGAAGAACAACAAATTTTAGCCTCAAATCTCGTTGAGAAACCCACACCACTTACTGAGGAGGATATTGTTGAAACCTTTCAACAACAGCGTTTAGCGACCAAAACGAATCTCATTCAAGCTGTCGCAAATAAAAACAAATGGAAAGATTCTCCTCCAAAACCCGATGTTGCCCGTCACATTGGTGAAGAGGCGTGGAGAGATGAAGATCTTGATGATTCAGAGTACCATACTGGAAGGACAGTTCCAAGTCAAAACATCCCCTCTGTCGACCGTTCTGATAGAGTTGGAGAAGATAATAAGATGGTCACCAGGGTCGATATTCAAGCCAAAGGAAAAGGTGTTGATCAGGAGTTATTAGACATCATCGAGACTGAAGAATTACATCAACAGAAACAGAAAAAAGATGCTTGGAAATCTACACTTTCTGATGTTGATGATTTACTAAATGATGATTAGTGTTTATTATTTAATTGAGAAGTAATTAAAACATAAATGAATTATAAAGATTAATTCTTGATGATGTAGGATACTCTTTGCTTACCTTTACCTTTCGATTTCTTCCCGGTAAATTCGATTTCACCAATCTCGGATATGTTTCTAACGTGCGTTCCTGCACACGGACACATATCTTGCTGATCTCCAATCGTTACAACTCTAAGATCGTTGATAAACGCTGGTAAAAGATCCATATTCGTCCGTTCTTGCGGCATTATTGCATTGATTTCATCTCGAGTCATTTGAGAATCTGTGACTTCGAGAGATTGAAGAATTTTTTCATTCACTTCCGTTTGTAATTGTAACAACATATCTTCAGTGAATTGAATAGGATGGAAATCAATTCTGGAACGATCTGTGTGGATTTGGTTACCAACTGTTCGAACTCCATCAAATAATTCGTATGCAATACCACTGACAAGATGTTGGGCTGTGTGCATTTTCATATGTGCATAACGGCGTTCGAAATCAATTTCCCCAGTTATTTCATCGCCTACCTCCAACCCGTAGACATCATCAACCGTGTGCTCAATAATATCTCTACCACGAACTTCCGTAACGTTCATCTCGCCGTTTGGGCTATTGAGAACGCCTAAATCCCAGTTTTGGCCACCTCCAAGTGGGTAGAAAAGGGTTTGATCGAGGGCGATTTTATTTCCTTCAACCTTTGTAACAGTAGCAGTGAATTCTTTCTCATAAGCCGCATCTATTGAGGATAAGTACAGTCGCTCTGTTGTCATATATCCGTCTCCATCAGTTTGTTCCATAAATTCATACCATTCAAAAATCGTTGTTCGCATGACCACATGTTCTGATCAACAGGAAGATAAGTTGACATTATCTCTAGAATTTTGGAATTCGATGATTCTTTTTGCTCACTATACCAGGACTCAATCAATCCATCATAGCGTTCAAGGTGTAATTGGGCGTCAGAGAAATTTTCTACTTCTGTATCGATATGAAGAAACCCTGTAGCTGGCTTCCTTTCTACATCATAGCGAATACTTACGTCGGTGAGATTATGTTGTTTAGCCCAGGGAACCCAAGTATCCTTTGTTGTATCAATAACCATATCGAACATGTGTTCTCCTTCCATTTGACTGGCGCCCTTCAGATGTACACTAAATCCGCTTTCTGATTTTACTGTTGATACGATTCTCGCTTTGTTAAGAAGGATGACTCCTTGTTTGGCAAGTTGAATATTCATTGATTTCATAATCCATTCGTGCCTAAATCCCGTGTCTTTTCCTTCAAATCCCTGTTCTGTTGCGAAATTTAATGGAATATTGTCGCGATTATGCAGAAGGCTTGGCCATACATTGGGTAGACCAAATTCTGTATTATGATCAGCAACGAATACTTTGTTCCCTTCTTTCAAAGCTGAATATACGCATCCATATGCGATAAGACCAGCACCAACTATGAGAACTCTAACTGGAATCACCTCTCCATAATATTCAATGCATCAACTGGACATGATGGAATACAATGTTCACAGTAGGTACACAACTCCTGTTCAACGATTGCGAGGAGTTCTTTCATCGATAGTGCATTAGTAGGACAAAGACCAATACAAGCTCCGCAACCATAACACCGGTCATCGTCAACGATGAACTCAAGTGTTCCCATAATGGTTCCACTGGACATCATCATATTTGTTCTTCGTCGTCAAGAATCTATTTTACAATGAAAATAATTCCACACGAAAGCAAATATATTCATTTTAAATTCAAAAGACGAGATTATGGATAGACCCCTTTGTTTCCACTGGAGAGAATTAGTTGATCTAAAAGAAACAACAAAACAGAAAAGAAAAACAGAAACAACAAAATCCAACTGAAGATTATCGCGTAGAGTGTATATTATTATTGTAGAAAAGTGATGAGAAATCAATGTTCGAAGCCCTTCCTACCTTCCAATGGAAACATAGGGGTGTGACCCACAAGTTCTTCTGTTCCCAATGAATCGACTCAACATGGTCGTTTATGCACCCGGTCGTACAACCAAATATCCTTCATCACCTCCAGATAAAGGATTGAGGTATCACTATCTTGGAGGGGGGAACGAAGTCGGAAATGTAGGAATTGTTCTCGAAGATCCTTCTTCAAATCGTATGTTACTCGATTATGGTCTTGCACCAACCAAGCCACCACGTTATCCCGATGAAGCACCATATGTCTCGGATGCAATCATAACCCATTCTCACATTGATCATCTTGGTATGGTTCCGTGGTTGGCTTCAAATCATAATACAAAATTACATGCGACCGAATTAACCGCTGCAATTTCTGAAATGATGTGGTACGATTGTCACAAAGTTTCGTCGATTGAACGCTATCCATTACCATGGGATAAGAGAGATATTGATATCGCACTATCCGCTTGGAATACTCACAAATTCAACAATCCATGGGAGCAAAATGATTGGAAAATGGAATTACATCGAGCAGGACACATACCAGGTGCAGCTATGTTACATGTAGATACGGGGAGTAAGAAAGTTCTCTTCTCCGGAGATTTTGATACACGCGATTCTCAGCTAGTCCTTGGTGCAAAACCAGTAAAAACTGATGTCTTGTTTGTTGAGGGAACTTATGGTGGTCGTGATCACCCTTCCAAAGAAGAAGAAAATTTGAGATTCATCAAACGAATTTCAGAAGTTGTAGAAAGAGGTGGAACCGCTCTTGTACCTGCCTTTGCAAATGGACGTACGCAAGATGTTGTCATGTTACTTCACAAGCATTTACCCCATCTAGAAGTTCATGTAGACGGTATGGGGAAGCGCGTTGCAAAACTGCAAATGGAACACCCAGAAACATTACGTGATCCTGCTGCGCTTGAAGATGCATGGAGATGGAGCAGAAGAGTTTCAAGTAAATCAGATCGAAAGAAAGCTCTTGCTGCAGATGTTATCGTATCCACGTCAGGAATGCTTGACGGAGGACCTTCCATCTGGTATCTAAACCGACTTCGACACGACCCAAAAAACGCTCTTTTACTAACAGGATATCAAGCAAAGAATACAGGAGGTCGACGATTACTTGAAGAAAACCGAATCCCGATATTTGGTAACTTAACTTCAATAGATCTAGAAATTGATCAATATTCATTTTCAACACATGCAGGGCATAGTGAAATTGTTCAGTTTGCGAAAGACTGCGAGGCTGAAGATGTTGTAATCTATCATTCAGACCCAAGTATTGCCCGCCCACCACTTGCAAAGGCTCTCGAGGAGAATGGACATAATGTTCATGTTCCAGAAAACGGTATATCTGGTATTCTCGAATGATTCATTCAGCCGAAGAGGTTGAATATACCGACCTAAAGGGACTGTTGATACTCATGGCGGCAAAAGCACCAGGTGGAAAGAAACGCCCACGAAGGAAACGTAAGTTGAGACTCAGTCTTCGTCAAAGTAAAATCAAGAAAGCTGATAGTTATACAGACAGTCTTGGTTGGTCGACAGATGTCGGTCGAACATTGGAAGATGCACCAAAAAAAGCAGAACCAGAGACAATCTCAATCCAATGTGATATGTGTGGTTCGATGTTAAAAATTCGAAAACCTACAAAAGCACGCTACTCTGTAACTTGTTCATATCCAGAATGTGGAAACGTCATGTCTTTTGATTAAGATGAAACGAGCCATACTTCTCATTTTCGTATTCATACTCCCTTGTCTACAAGGTTGTTTAGGAACAACAGAAGAGGTTTCAGATCAAACAATTCGCTTGGCTACAACCACATCAATGCGAGATTCGGGTCTTTTAGCAGAACTTTTACCAGTATTTACAGAAGAGACAGGAATTGAAGTTGATGTCATCGCCGTTGGTTCTGGCGCTGCTATGAATCTTGCAAAAACCAATGATGTTGACGTTCTCATATCCCACTCTCCTGTAAATGAAATTCAATTTATTGAGGATGGCTATGGCATAAACAGATCCACGTTCGCATGGAACAGATTTGTCCTTATCGGACCCGAACAGCTACCTGGTAATTTAACAGAGGCAATGTCTTCTCTTGTCAATGGAAATAAATGTTTTATTTCCAGAGGTGATTCATCTGGGACACATATCAAAGAGCAAGATGTTTGGAGGAGTGTAGCGAAAGTTGAGGATTTCTCATTCATAGACAACGGTTTAGGATACCATCCTGATTGGGAAGGCTATCAGTCAATCGGCCAAGGCATGGGTGCAGCGATTACAATAGCCGATGAACTGGAATGTTGGACACTTTCTGATAAGGGAACTGCATTATTTCGTTTAGATAACATCGAATTAAACATTCAGGAATTTGAATCTCCTGAACTGGTAAATCCCTATTCTGTTTTATTATTAGAAAATGACAAATTAGTAGAAACAACAATTTTCCAAGAATTCTTACTAAACAATCAAGATATAATTGATAATTATATGGTTGGAAACCAAACTCTCTTTGAGAGTGGCGCTCCTTAGGAATTCTTCATGATCTCTTATCCGGAAACTGTGGTTTTACCCAACCGTCTATGAGAATCATATGAGGGACTGTAAGGGCTGCAAGACCAATAAAAATAATCCTGAAGACCTGAGTTTCAATTTCAATTGCTCCTTGATTTAGAACTAAAATCAATCCACCAATAACCCAAGTGATCGCTGAGAACAGGAATGTTAACCAGTAAATTTTTTTATCCGATAACCCATCATTTAGTGTAGCATAAATGGATTTGAAATGACGAATAGAATGTACAAAACAAAAGTAAAATGCAAAGGCGAGTAGAGGTGGGAGTAGATAGAAAACTATTCCTAAACAAAAAAGCTGGAAACAAGTTTTTTTCCATTTTTTATCGACATGAAATTTTGTCATACAATACAGAAGAGACAGAACGGTTACAGCCGCTGTAATGTAAACAAACACCCATACTAAACTGGTACTTTCACCACCTAATAAGGCTGAAAACACATCATCGACATTCGCCATATGTGACATACTAATTCCTGAAATTACCATTCCACCATGTGCTAATATTTCGATCCAAACACGAGCACCTTCGTTTGCATTCACGTCACCGATGCCAAAATGAATCATGCTTATTCCGAGAAAGGCAATGAGTGAGATGACTGGAAATTGAAGCCAAAAGAGGACAACACACGTTGAAATTAAAACATAAGAGACAAAAAAGAACGTTGGTTTTTTGAAGCCTCTAATCCATCCTAGACGATACGCTACAGCGCCATCCATGGCTCCATGAGGTAACCCAACGAAAACAATGGCAGAGATTGCAATGAAGTTCAGAAAACCCAAATCATCGATTATCCCAGTGAGACTCATTTTCAAACCTCATACCTTAATTGCCCATTTAACAAATCCACGGGCGAAAATAAGTTTCGGTAAAGAGAAAATAACTTTCAGCCTTAACTTCCAGTCCGCATCCCCGCTCATGAACCGAGCAAACTGCTCTCCAGTAAGCCGCTTACCCATACGTGAGAATATTGCAGGGGCGTGATTAGGCCAATGCCTTAGAACGACGAGTAAGATTCCATCCATCCACAAGTCTATTTTTTTGTGTGGGGATTTGAATTGGAGAGGTTTGTTTTGATTGACTCTTTGAATTGCTTCTTGTATTTGTTTTTGAATGAAGACAAATGCATATCCACTTCCAGGTCGAATTGCTCCTCCGTTGCCACCTAGACCAGGTATTGACGGGTTGTGTTGGGATAGTTTTCCCATCGGAATCACCCCAGACTCTTCATCAAGAATTTTGAATTTTGAAACATTGTATACCTTTTTCAAATATGTTTTGATAGATTCTCTGTAAAACACATCATCAAGTCTTTCAGGCGTGAATAACGTGGATTCAACGAGAGCTTCTGTTTCAGAAAACGGAATGAGATAAATAAAATGCATACCTTTTGATTGATCAACACGGAAGTCCATCAGCGTTACAGTCTTTGAATTAAAACTCCCTTCCTCAACTTCGATTGTCTGGCCAAGAAAATGCTGTAATAGAGCATTTTTCGGTACTTGTGGAGGTCGGGTATCGAATATATTTTTTTGAGCGGGGTCAACAGAATTCATTGTTACAAATGAGACCCCTTTCTCTTGTGCAATTTTTTGACAATAATTCATCCAATCATTGCGTTTAAGGACGTGATACGGCATTGTAGTTGACTCTAGAATCACGTTTTCTTTTTCTGTGATAATACTCCACTTATTCCAAGAATGTTTTGATAATTCAACAGATTCTTCAAGAACAGAATGTTTCCAAAATCCCCAACAATGATCCTTTTTCACAGGAGCATTATCCAAGGTTTGAATTGTTAACGAATGATTGGGTAGTAAATCAATTTTCGAAGCAAAAGACAGTGCAGCACACCCGTCTCCGATTATTGAGATATCTTCTGAAATCTCGTCACCCCACGTATGGTAATCCATTTAGTGATGCATGTAGATTTGTGTTATGTTTTACTCTTCGGAGTGAAATCCGTCTAAGAAGAGTCGAAGTTGCACGAAGGGAGCATAGTATTTTTTTGGGTTTAGAGATGGGACACTTACCTCTTTGCCATTGATACTTATCCTTCATAATCTCCACTCCAATTTGACGATAGACACGTCCTGCAATTGAGATTGCGATGTGGGCACGAATTGGTAGATAGGCCAAACCTCTTACTCCACTCGCATAGAATATTTCTGCCAAGTTCAGTAATTTCTTTACGGCTAATTGCACAGTGATGTAATCATTTGAAGATGGATTTTTAGACGCTTCAATGATATCCTGAGGGCTCATATGATTGACCCAGTCACCAGGGATGTATCTTCGGTTCATTTTTGCGTCTTCCAACACATCCCTTGCGATGTTTGTTAATTGCATACCTATACCTAGATCGATAGCATGTGATCGAGCACGTTGATCTGAACAGTCTAAGACATGACACATTAGCAAGCCCACAGTTCCTGCAACTTTGTAGGCATACCGCATCAATGAGTCTACACTCTGTAGTTCGACAGTTTCTTCTTGATCTTCCAACAATCCTTCTATCAAGGCAAGAACAACCTCTTTTGGAAAATTTTTCTTATTCAATAAAGGCAAGAATGCAGTCAAAGCATGATCAGTCGGACCTTTCCCACCTTGCAATTTCTCTTTAATTGCAACAAGCCTAGTTGGACCATTTTCAATATCTCCATCAGCCATATCATCGAGTAGCCTGCAAAACGCATACAAATGTGCGGAATCTTTTCCAACCTTATTTCCAAGAAATTTCTTGGCCCAATAAAAACTCTCACCATTTGCAGCAAGCGATTCTTCAGGTGTTAGGTTCTCGTTTGACAAATTCTCACCACTGTGATATAAAATAAATCTTAGAATTTACTTATAACTAATTGTTTAGTTTCAATCAATTCAAGAAATTTTGAAAAACCGAACATTATGAATGAAAACCTCTAGGGAGCATCATGACAAGTAAATCACGTCCTAAAAATGCAGCCGTTGTCGGAAGTGGATTTGGTGGCTTAGGTGCTGCAATTCGCCTACAAAGTGCTGGAATTCAGACGGTGCTGTACGAGGCTCGAGATTTACCTGGAGGGAGAGCCTATGTGTACCATGACCAAGGGTATACGTTCGATGCTGGACCAACAGTCATTACAGCACCACATACACTTACAGATTTATTTGAACTCTCAAATAAACATCTTCACGATTATGTAAAATTAGTTGAAGTGAGTCCAATGTATCGATTAATTTGGTCCGATGGGGATCGTTTTGACTATGTCCGAGATGAATCAACGATGGTAAAACAAATATCCGAGCGAAGCCAAAAAGATGCAGAAGGATATCAGAAATTTTTCAAGTATGCCAAGAAAGTTTTCGACAAAGGATACACTGAGTTAGCAGATATGCCATTTTTGCGATTTTCAGACATGCTGAAGGTATCGCCTTCTCTTATGAAATTACGAGCTGATCGTTCGGTATACTCGACAGTATCCAAATATGTCAAAGATGACCATTTACGCCAAGCATTGAGTTTTCACTCACTTCTCGTCGGGGGAAATCCATTTCAAACATCCTCAATTTACACCCTCATCCATTTTCTTGAACGCGAGTGGGGGGTTCATTTCCCGGAAGGAGGCACACATGCACTCGTGCGTGCTCTCGTCAAACTATTCGAGGAATTAGGTGGGGAAGTACGTCTAAGCACACCCGTCCAATCAATTGAGGTTGAGAGTTCTAATGCTCAAAAAACACAACACAGAGTGACTGATGGAAACGGGAATTCACAAAATTATGATCTTATTATTTCAAATGCAGATGTACACCATACGTACAAAAAATTGTATTCTACAAATAAAGCCGCTAAGAAACGAGTCAAGAAACTTGAGAAAATGGATTGGTCGATGTCGCTTTTCGTTCTCTATTTCGGAACTGATATTGAATACAAGGATGTGGCTCACCACACGATATTATTTGGTCCACGTTACAAAGGTCTACTCGATGAGATATTCAAAGGATACAACCTTCCAGAAGATTTCAGTTTGTATCTGCATGTACCGACAGTTACCGATAAGTCACTCGCTCCAGAAGGGTGCAGTTCAGCCTATGTCTTAGCACCAGTCCCTCACCTTGGACGTGCGAATGTTGATTGGGAAAAGGAAGCAGAAGCCTATGGGGACAAAATCATCGAAGCTCTCGAGGTCGAAATGCCGGACTTACGCAACCACATCGTAACAAGGAGGCACATGACTCCAAAAACATTCGAGACAGAACTTTCAGCATTCAAAGGTTCAGCCTTTTCGGTTGCTCCAAAGTTGACACAAAGTGCCTATTTCCGTCCATCTAACAAAGATTCAGACATCCCGGGCCTCTATCTTGTAGGCGCAGGAACACACCCTGGAGCAGGCTTGCCCGGCGTTCTGAATTCTGCGAAAGCAACGGTTGATCTAATTCTTTCAGAATTCGGAATGAATTAGCCAATCCAATTTCCAGATTTGATTTTTTGAGCAACTTCACTTTCAGATCCAACTTCCTTTCCCTGATGGATATATATTGTTCGAGTTGCTAAACGCTCTGCTTGCATGACATTGTGCGTTGCGAACAGAACACATCCACCCCGCTGTTTGAAATCCAGAACTTCTTGTTCAATTTTTTCAATTGATAGACCATCAAGTTCAGATGTAAACTCATCGAGAATCAGAATTTTTCGATTCATTGCTAACGCCCGTAGAAATGCAAGTCTCTGTTTTTCTCCACCAGACAATGTACTGTTTCGTTGCTTCCCCTTTTGCTCCAAGCCACAAATCGAAGCCAATTCCTTACCAGCATTGGGCAATTGATTGTGAACCATTGCTGGCAATTGCAATTCCATGGCAACAGTATCCATCACAAGGGTTGGTTGTTGTGCTACATACGCAACATCTTGCCCGATACCGAGATCATTACCTTCAAGCCCACAAATTCTTCTCAACAGTGTTGATTTACCAGAACCAGATTCTCCCATTAAAGCAATTATTTCTCCTTGGCTAAGTTCTATTGAGAACGACTCCAAGATGTTAACATCGTCTTTTTGGACATTAAGATTTTTCAACTTATGATTGAAAGCCTCATAGGACACAACATCTCGAGATTCTTCTCCAAAATCACCCCCGCCAAAGAGATGAATCTTTTGCAATAATTGGATTGACAGTGCGATGAGTAACGATAAAACAAGGAGAATCCCACCAAGTTGTAGCGCAGCATCCATTTCTCCAATTGAAGTTTCAAGGACTACACTTGTAGTAAGGACACGTGTTTTTCCAGCAATGTTGCCACCAACCATCAAAACAGCCCCTACCTCAGCAATAGCGCGGCCAAAACCCAGTAAAACTGCGTTAACAATACCTCTGCGAGCACAGTACATTTCAAGCATAATTCGTGTCGGCTTCTTTACATTCATAACACGAAAAACATCACGTTTATCCTCAGAAACACGCTCCAAAGCACCCCATGCTACTCCAAGAATAAGGGGGAAGATCAGCAACGTTTGTGCAAAAATCATACCTTCGATTGTGAATAACCAATTGAGATCAGATAACACTCCATCCTTTGAAAGAGCGAGATATACGACTACTCCGACAACCACAGGCGGTAAACCGTACAATGCTTGTACGATGACTCTCAACATCTCCTTTCCACGCCAATTCGTATTTGCCAATAGAAGAGCAAATCCAAGGGCAAAAAGAGTCGCAATTAGTGTAGCAGTCCCGCTTGTAACCACGGTTCGCACGACCACATCTAACAGGCTTGAAGAAGTGACCACGTCATTCCCAAACGAGACAAACCTTTGAGGTTGGCGAACCGACCCACAGCCTGAAGCACACCCCTAGGAGGCCCGTAAATGTCAGAAACTCCGTATTTCATTTCACTTGAAGAAGCAATTAACATTGCACAGTCTGCCCCAATTAAGGCTGATACAGAATTTGTTTCCTTGGACGAAGCCCATGGCCGCATACTCGGCTCAGATTTGCCTTCAAAAGTAAATGATCCACCATTCGACAACTCTGCCATGGATGGTTTCGCAGTGCGTTTTGAGGATACAAAAGAAGCACCGACAACACTCACAATAGTTGCAACGACTCAAGCAGCAGCTTCAAACGAATCAATTACAATTTCATCAGGCGAAGCAGTCCGTATCATGACTGGAGCTCCTTTACCACAAGGAGCAGATGCCATCATCCCTATCGAAGCCTGTGTTGTGGAAGGCGATTCAGTCACCTTAAATCAGCCTTCTAAACCGCATTTCATTCGTCGATGTGGAGAGAACATAAAGGAAGGAGTCGTTGGTTTGAAACAAGGAAGTTACCTCTCTCCTCAGTCCATTTCGATGTGCGCTACGATGGGATACGATCAACTTCCAGTCATGAAGAAACTCAAAATTGGGATTATTTCTACTGGTGATGAACTCAAATCGCCAGGTGAGCTTCTTTCCTTTGGAGAGATTTATGAATCCAATTCCTATGGTCTTTCAGGCCTTGTACAGGCTCTTGGGCACACACCAATCCGCTACCCATCTGTGATTGATTCACTCAATGATTTACGAGAACAATTTAACAAAGCAGCTTCAGAATGCGACCTTTTCCTAACATCAGGCGGCGTCTCTATGGGTGAATGGGACTTTGTTCGTAAACTCATGGAAGATGAGGGGGATGTTTCTTTCTGGAGAGTACGAATTCGACCAGGATCTCCTCCACTCTTTGGTCATTGGAATGATACGCCGATGTTCGGACTTCCTGGAAATCCAGTGAGCAGTCATGTCGTTTTCCGTATGCTTGTAACACCATATCTACGAAGTTCACTTCAAACACAATTTCCAATTGATCGTATTGTTCATGCGAAGTTATTGACCGATGTACGTTCAACGAACGACTGCCTCACCCTACGGAGAGTTACTCTTCGTTCCACAAAAGATGGATTCCTTGCTGAACAATCAAAGCACCAAGGCTCAGGAAACATCGATAGTTTATCTTCTGCAGACGGCCTTACGTTACTCCAACCAGGTCAATCAGGTAAGACCGGGGAATGGATTGAAGTGCTCCTGCTTTGAGGTGAAAGTATGCGAGTAACTGTTTCAGAGGAAGGTACGTTGCTCGACCATCTCAAGAACATGCAACCTTCAACAAGCAATAACGTACTACGTAAGATGCTCACAAGTCAACGTGTTCAAGTTGATGAAAGTGTAATTTACAGAGCAAAACACATCGTTCAACCCGGGCAAATCATTGAGATTCTACCACGCCCGAAATTAACCATTGAAGAAAAGCAAGAAGTTTCTGCAAAGGAACATGATCTAGACATCATTCACGAAGATGAACATATTCTTGTTGTTTCAAAACCAGCAGGCCTCCTTTCGGTTGCAACGAATAAACTTGAACGTGATACACTTCACAACCGCTGTGTTGAATATTGTAAAACAAACGATAGAAGAGGATGGTGCTTCATTGTTCATCGCCTAGACAAAGCGACTTCAGGCATCATGATATTCGCAAAAAATGAAAATTCAAAACGCTACCTCCAGGAACAATTCTCCGAACGACAAGTCCACCGCCAGTATGTCGCTCTGGTTGAGGGTATTGCGGAAGATGGAGCTGCAACGCACCATCTCATCGAAGATAAAACACTGAGAGTCCATATTTCAGAAAGGAAAACCAAAGAGAGTAAACTTGCGATAACCTCCTGGCAGGTCATGAAATCGAACGATATTGCAACTCTTCTCCACGTATTGATCGAAACAGGTAGACGTCACCAAATTCGTGTTGCGCTTGCAGATCATGGAACTCCAGTTGCTGGAGATAGAATGCATGGTGCAGAAAACAATCTTTACGGGAGAATTTGTCTTCACGCAACCGCCCTCGAATTCCTTCATCCGTTTGATGATGAACCTGTTCGATTCGAATCAGAATACGACCCAGCGTGGAACCACGGATTGAAGAACCCTTGACAACACGCTACCTTTGTTCCTATGTCGGTAAATCACGAGTGGATAGAGGTGCGAGGCGCTCGTACACACAATCTGCAAGACATTGATGTCAAACTTCCTAGAGGAAAGTTCGTTGTCATCTCTGGTGTTTCAGGTTCGGGAAAATCCAGCTTAGCATTCGATACACTTTATGCAGAAGGCCAACGAAGATATGTAGAATCTCTCTCATCCTACGCTCGACAATTCATTGGTCAAATGAAGAAAGCAGACTGTGATGGAATTGAAGGGCTTTCGCCAGCGATTTCAATCGATCAAAAACAAGGCTCACATAATCCAAGATCAACTGTTGCAACCGTTACAGAAATCCAAGATTACCTCCGTCTTCTCTGGGCCAGAATCGGTAAACCCCACTGTCCGGATTGCGGCCAAGAGGTTGCTCGCAGAACAGTTCAAGAAATCGTAGATGACATATTTTGGAACTATGAGCAACACACAATCGCAGTATGGAGTCCAGTCGTTCGTGCAAGAAAAGGGACTCATGTTGAACTATTCAGACAATTTGTTGAGCAAGGTTACATGCAAGGAAGAGTCAACGGCCATGAAGTTGACTTCGAAAAACCACCAACTCTTGACAAGAACATGCGTCACGATATTGACGTTCGAATAGATCGATTCATTCTCTCCAGAGAGCGACGTCAACGAACGACAGAGAGTGTTGAAAATGCATTACGGCTTGGTGGCGGTGCTCTTGCTGTTACGAGTTTACGCGTTCCAAAGAAGCCCGATGAACTCGAGGGGAACAATCGCCCAGTACACAATGAAGGTGACACCGTTTCATGGTCCGAGGACTTTGCCTGTCCCGAACACGGCGCCTTTATGCCCGAACTTTCACCACGTGTATTCTCCTTCAATTCTCCTCTTGGAGCATGCCCCGATTGCCAAGGGCTCGGGATTCAGAGGCAATTCAATCCAGATTTAATCATCGACGATACACTTGCAGTATCGAATGGATGTGTATTGCCATGGCGCCAGTCAATGTCCCCGGGATGGTACAAGAAATTACTGCAACAGGTATGCGAACATTATGGAATATCCACAACAGTTCCATTTGGACTTCTTGATGAGGATTCCAAAGATATTCTTCTTCACGGTTCAGGATCAACCATTATTCATTTCCACTTTGAATCAGATAACGGTTCAGTCTACAAAATGAATCGCCCCTGGGATGGAATCATCTCTCGACTTGAACGAACATACTCCGAGACATCTTCAGACCGTACTCGAAACAGACTCATCGCTTGTATGACCGATCTCGATTGTCATGCTTGTAATGGTGAGAAACTCAATCCAGCAGCCCGCTTCGTAACAGTAGGTGGCATTCGCCTTCCCGAAGTAAGTCGTAGCTCAGTGCATGAAGCATACCAACTCATCAAAGCCTTCAATCCGGACGCAGACGGCCCTCCAGAACAATATGCTGATGTCCTAGAGACCCTAGACGATAGAGCCCTCTTCATCGGAAATGAAATTCTCAAGGAAATCGAAAACAGACTTGGCTTCCTCGATAGTGTTGGACTGGATTATCTAACGCTTGATCGTAAAGCAAACACTCTGTCTGGAGGAGAAAGTCAACGTATACGTCTAGCAACCCAGATAGGATCTCGACTAACAGGCGTAATGTATGTTCTTGATGAGCCTTCAATCGGTCTTCACCAACGAGACAATGAACGATTGTTAGAGACACTTCGCGAACTAACATCACTAGGCAACACGCTTCTTGTTGTTGAGCACGATGAAGATACATTACGACAAGCTGATTGGATTTGTGACCTAGGCCCTGGCGCAGGACTTGAAGGCGGCAATATTGTTGCAAACGGTATACCGAGCAAGGTCATGAAAGCAAAAGATTCCGTTACAGGAGCATATCTTTCAGGGAGACGTTCAATTAAAGTCCCAGAAAAAAGGCACAAACCGTCAAAGAAATGGCTAACAATAAAAGGCGCTCAACACAATAATTTGAGTAATATTGATGTTAAACTTCCCTTAGGTTGCTTTACATCTGTAACAGGGGTTTCTGGCTCAGGTAAATCTTCACTTATCTCAGGAATCTTAGCACCTTCACTTCAACGATATCTCCACAACAGCGAAAAACTTCCTGGAAAGCACAAGGAAATCAAAGGTCTTGAGCACGTCGATAAGGCCATAATCATCGATCAATCACCCATTGGTAGAACCCCTCGTTCAAATGCAGCAACATACACAAAAGTCTTCGATGAAATCAGAAAACTGTTCTCAAATACAACCCTCGCAAAGGAGCGAGGATATACGCCGGGAACATTCAGTTTCAATGTCAAAGGTGGCCGTTGCGAAGCCTGTTCTGGAGCTGGATCGATAAAGTTGGAAATGAACTTCCTTCCAGATGTTTGGATTGAATGCGATATTTGTAACGGTATGCGCTATACAAGAGAATGTCTTGAAGTGACATGGAAGGGCAAGAACATCCATGATGTTCTGCAAATGCCTGTCGGTGAAGCGGTGAAATTCTTTGAACATCATCGTAAAATCCACAGAACACTCGAAACACTCCATTCAGTTGGGCTCTCCTACATTCGACTTGGCCAGCCCGCAACAACATTGTCTGGCGGGGAGGCTCAGCGAGTAAAACTTGCAAGCGAGCTACGTAGGCCACCACACAAACACACTGTCTATATTCTCGATGAACCAACGACAGGATTGGCATTCAGCGATGTTCAAATGCTCATTGATGTTCTTCTAGAATTGAGATCGAAAGGCCATACTGTGATTGTCATAGAACACCATCTTGATGTTGTCAAATGCAGCGATCACGTCATTGATTTAGGTCCTGAGGGAGGCGATCGCGGTGGCCAAATCGTCAGTACTGGGACGCCTGAAGAAGTTGCAGAAGAAGAGAATAGTTTTACTGGAAACTTCCTCAAAACACTTCTTTCTTCCCAGTGAAGCCCGCCGTAGTGTTCAAAGAGCGTATGCGATGAACTCTGTTTGGGTCGGAAGTAATGACAGTCCACGATGTTCGAATCGAAGTCACGCCTTTGCAGACGGAAGGGATGCGCGATGTACGCGGGGATGTTGTACGTCGGCAACTAATTGCAGATCACGGAATCGACGTTGGTATCGTCCGCAGCATCTGTGGCTACCTCGTTCGCAGTCAATACGACGCATCTTCAATCACTCCCCGCGTTCAAGACATTTTTTCAGATCCTATCATCGAATTTGGAGCAGTCGATACTTCGATAATTCATGATGCAGCATTTTTCTCCGAGATACCATCTCTTTGTGTGACTGTTGGATTCAAACCAGGTGTTACTGACAATCCAGGTGCTGCAGCAAACGATGGATTTCAAGTGCTCTTCCCAGATGTAAACGCAGCAGTATCTACTTACACAACATATGTGTTTACAAATCTTCCAGATACTGTTGACAATGCTTGGCTTGCTTCAACACTTCATAATCCACTCATCGAGCGAGCGATTCTAGCAACACGAGATGAAGTTGCATCAGGTAATGCCACAGTAATCACGTTCCCAGATAGGCCAGCCATTGTACGCCAATCACCTTCAATTATTGACTTAGAAGTGGCTAATGAGGAATTGATTCGATTATCCAATGACGGATTACTTGCACTCAATCTTACAGAGATGCAAGCGATTCAAGCCCATTACAGGACATCTGAGCACCAAACAGCGCGTCAGTTAGTTGGTATTTCCACGAACGCTCCAACGGATGTAGAATTAGAATGCTTGGCACAGACATGGAGTGAACATTGCAAACACAAGATCTTCGCCAGCAAAATCCATCACATCGATACTGAAACAAATGAAGACACGATTATCGATTCATTGTTCAAGACACACATCATGAATCCTACTCACGATATGGCGAAAGAAGTCGACTGGCTTCTCTCAGTGTTCCACGATAACTCAGGCGTTATCGCGTGGAATGACGATTGGAGCGTCTGTATGAAAGCAGAGACGCACAACTCTCCTTCAGCCCTTGACCCATACGGAGGTGCTATGACGGGTATCGTAGGCGTGAACAGAGATATTCTAGGAACTGGACTTGGTGCAAGACCGATTGCAAATACAGACGTCTTCTGCTTTGGGCCTCCAACCTGGACGGGAGAATTGCCATCCACACTCTTCCATCCTTCACGTGTTCTTCGTGGCGTTCATGCAGGCGTTCGAGTCGGCGGAAACGAATCTGGGATTCCAACTGTCAATGGCGCCATCGTCTTTGATGAACGCTATATTGGCAAGCCGCTGGTCTACTGCGGAACAGTTGGAATCATGCCTCGTCGTTTAGCTGATGGGCGAGAATCTCATGAAAAGAACCCAACGCCTGGTGATGCAGTTTACATGGTTGGTGGCCGAGTTGGCTATGATGGAATTCACGGAGCCACATTCTCTTCTCTTGAACTGACAGATGAGTCCCCATCAAGTGCTGTACAAATAGGAGATCCAATTACTCAAAAGAAAATGATGGATATGATTCTTGAAGCTCGTGATGCATGTTTAATCACCTGCATTACCGATAATGGGGCAGGTGGACTATCTTCATCGATTGGCGAAATGGCCGAATATACAAACGGTTGTGAAATCGATCTAGAAAAGGTTCCACTCAAGCAAGAAGGGCTTTCATCTTGGGAAATTCTTGTTTCAGAATCACAGGAACGTATGACAGTAGCAGTGGCTCCCAAAGACATTGAAGCCTTTGAAGCACTTGCAGCACTTCATGAAGTAGAAGCAACAATTGTTGCAGAGTTTACAAACACAGGATATTTCCACGTAAAGCATGGAGAAGAAACAGTAGCATACCTTCCAATAGAATTCCTTCATGACGGTGTTCCTCAACTTGAACTGGAATCAGAATGGATTCCTCCAGTCCAGCCAGAATTCATTCCACCTACTTCTCTTGACAACACAAATTTGCTCGTGGAAATGCTTGCACGACCGAACATTGCTTCTAAGGAGACATGGGTGCGCCAATACGACCATGAAGTCATGGCACAAACTGCAGTCAAGCCATTTGTCGGAAAGGAACGAGATGGTCCAGGTGATGCCGGACTTATTGCTCCAATTCATGGAGATCCTCAAGGAATCGTCGTTTCATGTGGAATTGCACCAAGATACTCTGATATTGATGCAGGAGCAATGGTCGCTGCAGCAATTGATGAAGCAGTACGAAACGCAGTTTGTGTTGGTGTTGATATCGATAAAATGGCTGGACTTGACAACTTCTGTTGGCCAGATCCGATCGAATCAGAAAAAACTCCAGATGGTAAATTCAAACTTGCGCAACTTGTTCGAGCGAATCGAGAATTAGAGCGTATTTGCCGAGCATATCGCCTTCCATGTGTTTCTGGTAAAGATTCGATGAAGAATGATTACGGGGTTTGGCCTAACAAAATCTCCATTCCTCCAACCATGCTTTTCTCTCTCTTTGGAAATCATGCTGACGTTAGAAATACGGCTACTTCGAATTTCAAACAACACGGACAACGCATCTACTTAGTTGGAAACAGCAAGAACGAATTAGGCGCTTCAGAAGTGGCTTATCACCTCAATGAGAAGAACCTCGTTGATGGTATCGGAGGCAATGTTCCACGCTTACCTGAGCCAGAACGCCAACTCGATATCTATCGTAGGCTCTCAAAAACCATTCAAGAGGGATTGATTCGAACAGCTCACGATTGCAGTGAAGGGGGGCTCGCTGTAGCCGTTGCAGAAATGTGCATTGGAGGCCGTTTAGGAGCAATCATCGATATTGATGGAATCGGAGAAGGCGATTCGTTCTCTCGCCTTTGGAGTGAATCTCTTGGAAGAATCATTGTCGCAGTTGACGCTGAACATGAGATGCAATTCATTGAAGCGATGAGTGACGCAGACATCCACCTTATTGGAATGGTTACGGATAGTCAGAACCTCATTATCGAAGATGGGTATGATGAATTGATTCAAGCAGACGTAGCAGGCTTAACCAAGTCTTGGAAAGAAGCGCTCGATATGACGGGGGGCGTCTGAATGGACGACAATGTACACGTAGCAGTTCTCTTCGGTTTCGGAATTAACTGCGACCGTGAAACAGCTGCAGTCTTTGATATGGTTGGAGGCAAATCAGAACGTCTCCATGTCAACAATCTTGTACAAGGAAATAGGAGTTTGGAAGAGTTCGATATTCTCGCAGTTCCTGGTGGCTTTTCTTTTGGTGATCATCTTGGAAGCGGCCGCCTTTTAGGAAACCGCCTTCGTTTTGCATTACGAGATCAACTTCAGAAGTTTGTAAGTTCAGGAAAACCAATTATCGGTATTTGTAACGGATTTCAAGCATTGGTAAAGACAGGTTTGCTTCCAGGTCCAGAAAATGCTTCACTCGAGCCCGATTTAATTCAACGAGCAAGTTTGACACTCAACAATACTGGGCGCTATGAGGACCGCTGGGTTACACTAGAATTTGATTCACAGAGCCCATGTATCTGGACTAAGGGTATTCAACGAATTGAATGCCCAGTACGCCATGGAGAAGGGAGGTTCGTAATGCCAACTGATGCTGAACTTGACCGTCTTTCAGCGAATCACCAACTAACAGTACGGTACGCAGATCCATCCACAGAACCTGGAACGAATCCTTCAGATGATCTCTTGCCATTCCCATTAAGTCCGAATGGAAGCATGCGTAACATTGCTGGTGTGTGCGATCCAACCGGACTTGTGTTTGGATTAATGCCTCATCCAGAAGCATTCTACACGATGTGGCTCCACCCAGAGCATACATCGATGAAATTGAATGAAGATGAGTGGGAAGGTTCAGGCCTTCAGATATTCAGAAATGCCGTTGAATACGTACGAAGTCAACGGTGAGATTCAATGAGTCGTCGAAAAGACATCGACCAATTACGAGGCATTGCAATTCTCCTCATGGTGATGGTCCATTCAGCGGCTACTTGGGCTCCTACTGATGCTTCAACAACAAGTATTCTGGCACTTGTTATCGCAGGTTTAGGGGGCTTAGCAGCGCCTCTGTTTGTTACAGTAGGGGGCTGGGTTACGGTTCAATCGAGTTGGACTCTACGAAAAGCGTTGATTCGTTTTGCCTTTCTTTATGCGGCGCAGATAGCTGTTAACATCTCTGCTCCACAGTTGTTCGATCCGTTTTCTCCAGGTGTCCTAACACTGTTTGCGCTTCTCTATCTTACTGCGCCTCTTTGGGTGCGAATAAGTGAGAATCTGCAGGCAACGTTGTTCTTTGCATTCACCCTCCTAACACTGAATTATGTTCTGTTAGGGAATCATGATGCGCTGGACTGGGATGATAGAACCTATGTTGGTGGGATCATGGAACATGTTGAACACCTTCTCCTAACAGGGACATATCCGTTTCTGCCGTGGATTTTGTTCTCCTTGTTTGGAGCATCTCTTAACAATACCAAACCATCTAGAAGAACACTCGTCCTTCTTGGATTCGTTGGGATTGCTGTTAGCGCTTATTTCCTGTACAAATCTGTACAAGAAAGTATT
>Ga0206682_10000719_pt1 | contig 34797 bp, 52 predicted proteins | sample M240m12015metaG_FD_155444 | JGI IMG/M metagenome (GOLD analysis project Ga0206682, IMG submission 155444) | Ammonia-oxidizing marine archaeal communities from Monterey Bay, California, United States - M2 40m 12015 | ecosystem: Environmental > Aquatic > Marine > Intertidal zone | place: USA...
AGCGTTTAACTCTAAATTTAAAGTTCTTGTTATCTTCTGCTTGTAAGTGTTGCGTTGCTAGTTCTTTGGCTTGTTCGTATATATATTTATTGGTTTCTAATATAAATGCGGTTGCTTGTTCTAGTTGTATTGGGTCGATCTTCATTTAATACCACCGTTCATTAGAAACAATAACCATAAACAAATTAGGATTGTCATAAATACTATTTTAGTTATTAGGTTATTCATCACTTGATACCCTGTCATGTATTATATTTGGATAAATAACTAATTCATTCTCACAGCTGTCATAAGTTCCACATTTAACCTGCTTTCCATATTTTTTAAATATTTCAATATATTCCTCATCAGCTAAATCTATTTCAAAATCAGCAGCACGTTTTAACCATTTTAATTCATTCTTTGGTAAATCATTTTGCTTGATGTCGTATGATTTTGTTGTTGTTTCTGTAACAGTTATTGACCATGTATTATTCATTATTGTCTTGCTCCTTAACGTGTTTAATTACTTCTTTATAATAAAAGGTATCGTTCTCAATCTCTTGAATGATTGCCCTGCCTACTTCTTCCCTCGTTGGTGCTTTGTTGCCTACGAATATATTAAATTCAATAGGCATAAACTCAACGGTATAGACTCTCTCAACATCTTTCACTGGCACTGTTTTAAGGTCGCGTTCAATTTCTATTAGTTCTTTTATTCTATCTGCATCTTTAGACATTTTTTTACCTCCTGGCTCTCGCCTTCTTGTTGGTGTTATCTCTCACCATTTGTATATCGGGTTGCATGTCTTCAAGTATTAGTTTTCTAACTTCGCTAACTGTAAGACCTTTTAATTCCTTGGTTATTATTTGTATGTCGCTGAGTTTAGGTATCCATGTTTGATGATACTGCTTCTCATGGTTGTTGATGGTGTAGCACCAGTCAATGATTAAGCCGTTGATGTTTATTGAAAAGATCATTTATCTTTATCCTTAATGATTAGTGCGACTCCATAAAGACAGAAAGCCATGAACATAAGTATTAGTAATGTTTGTATGTCCATTTAGTCTTGCTCCTTTATAATTTTGTATTCGCCCTTTTTTAAAAGATAATCTTCACAAAAGACCAAACCTTTTTCTTTATAATTAGGTTGACTAAAGGCTATATAGCCTTTGTAGGTTTTTGTTTTATCTAATGGCGGTTTAGAATAAATAGGACATCTATAATTTTTATTTGGCTGTATTTTAATACTCATTAGTTATTTACTCCTGTTTGTTGGTTTACCATTTGGAAAGGTTAACGCGGTGCTAAACGCTTGCCAGTCCTCGGCTGTCATTATTTGCTCTACTTTGTGTATTGGCGTGTTATCTTTTAGGCCGTACTTCTTGCGAAGTTGTCCGATAATGCTTTTGTGTGATCGCGTTTTCATTGTTGCACCGCCTCTAATTTGAATAAATTAATTATCATTTCTTCTGAGTACCCAAGTTCATTTTCTAAATAGTCTTTAAATTCTTTTTCAGACATTTTATTCACTTCGTTTTTAAAGTATTCATATAAAACACTCATTATAAATTTATAATCATTAAAACTATCTTCTACTTGTTCTTGAATGAAAGTGTCTTTTGCTTTGTTTAATATTGAATTACTCATTACGCCACCTCACAATCTAAACACATCTGGCAAACGTCCCAAGATGTAGAACTATAAGGAACGGGAATAGAAGCACCGTCAAACCAGTCCATATAATGATAGTCAATAACATCAACTTCTAATGTATCGCCTATGGTATATATTCTGAACTCGTCAGAAGGTCCGCCCCATGAAAGCTGTAATCTGTAATAGCCTGGATTTTTTTTGCCTTCTCCTTCTACATAATCCCAAGATAAAGCGGTGTTATTTATATAGTCAAAAAAATCCTCGTATTCGTGGAAATAATCGCCCTTATGTTTATCAATAACTTTTAAAGCTATTTGTTCTCCCTCGGTTGCGTTGTCATACTCGTTAAAGAAATTACTTGCTTCTTGGTATGTTTGCTCTGTTTGGTTAAATTTATCTTTTACCAGTTCTGAACATGTTGGTTGTGTTGCTGTGTTTGTCATGTTTACCTCCTAAAGTATTTGTTATGACTCTCACCCAAAAAGCCCACATAAAGCGGGCTTGTTTGGTTGGGTTGGGGTTAGCTAATCATAGACATCGGCACCCTGAATAAAGTATTTGTTTTATGATCTACGAATAAAACAAAGTTATTACTCATTAATAAATATTTTCCCATTCGATTTAAAACTTTTGCTTCTTTTCCAAATGCACTAACAGTATCTTTTGTGTATTCATTTTGTCTGATTTTGTATCCTTTCATTCTGTCATTACCTCCTAAAGTATTCGTTGACATACGTATTATTGCTAAATTCTACTTATATATCAAGTAGTTAGACAAAAAAACTTAGGGTTTTTATGAGGAATGTTGTATTATAGGGGTCTAAGGAGCATAAAAAAATTTCAAATATGGAGCAAAAAATAGCAAAAAAAGATAATAATTTGCCAGTCAAGAAGGGTAGACGCATTATTTCTTTCAGTTCTGAGGAGTTAGAAAAGTTAAAACATTTTGCTGGTCTTGGTTTAAATCAATCGGAATTAGCTTCAGTTATGGGCATCTCAGAAAGCACTCTAAGAAGGCGTAAGAAAGATTCTGAACTTTTTGAAAGGTATATGAGGGAAGGACAAACGAAGGCCGTCACGGACGTAGCAAACGCCTTGTACGTCAATGCGACCACCGAGAACAATATTCAAGCCCAGATATTCTTTTTAAAAAATAGAGCTGATCATATTTACAAGGATAGACAAGAAACAGTCCACGCTACTATAAATCTAAATGATGTTTTAACTGGCGCAAAAGATAGACTTGGCGACCAGGTGGCGACTATTAATAAACCTAAAGTTATAAACGCTGTTAAATCAACGTCTACAGCTTCGGAACAACTGGTAAATAACCAAGAAGATATAAAGAACAATGATAAAAAGGGTGATTAGCTAATTCACATAAAAGGCATTACCGCTAATAGCAAGGGTTCGCCCATGATTTGACTGCTCATGCTCCGAGCATAAATAATCATACCCCCCCTTGCATTTTTTCGCACGGGTATATTACGTGTAACTGTTGCGCTAATTTTTTTTAATTTTTTTTGAGTAGAATATGAAAGAGGTAATAAAAGAAATAATAGAAATCACCACCATAGCTGGACTTGGTAATTTTCTACTATTCATCATTTTGGTAAATATATGAAATACGGTGCTGAAGCTGAACAACAACTAATGACCGAAGTTTGGTCACCTCAAGTTGCTGATGATCCATACAACTTTGTGATGTTTATCTTCCCCTGGGGACAGAAGGACACCCCCCTCGAAGATTTTACAGGCCCAAGAGAGTGGCAGAAAAAAATTTTAAAAGATTTATCAATTCACATACAACGAAATAAAGGCGAAGTAACACCAGAAATGTTTAGACTTGCTGTTGCTTCTGGTCGTGGAATAGGAAAGTCCGCCCTTGTCGCATGGTTAATACTATGGATGCTATCAACCAGACTAGGCTCAACCATCATCGTCACCGCTAACACCGAACAACAGCTTCGTTCAAGAACATGGGCTGAATTAGGTAAGTGGCTAACACTAGCAATTAACAATCATTGGTTCTCTAAAACTGCTACCACCATAAAACCAGATGGTTGGTTTGAAGAAGCACTTAAAAGAGATTTAAAAATAGACACGGGCTACTACTACGCCCAAGCACAGTTATGGAGCGAGGAAAACCCAGATGCGTTTGCAGGTATCCATTCATCTTACGGAGTATGTTTGATAATGGATGAAGCATCGGGTATTCCAGCTCCTATTTACTCAGTCTCCGAAGGTTTCTTTTCCGAACCTACAGAAAATCGTTTCTGGTTTACTTTTTCTAACCCTAGAAGAAACACAGGACCTTTCTACGAGAGTTTTACATCTAAACGTAAGTTCTGGAACCTAGAACAAATAGACTCACGCACAGTCGAGGGTACTGACCAAAAACTTTTCCAAACTATGCTCGAGCAATACGGTGAAGACTCTACTGTTGCTAGAGTAGAAGTACGAGGCGAGTTCCCTAACGCTGATGATGATTCAGTCATACCAATGGAACTAGCAAGAAACGCTGTCGACAGAGACGTGGCACTAACAACAAAAGCACCTATTGTATGGGGATTAGACGTTGCACGTTTTGGTGGCGATAATTCTGCACTATGTATAAGACAAGGTAATACTGTTCTTGAAATTAAGACTTTTAAATCGATGGATTTAATGCAATTATGCGGTGCAGTTAAAAATTTATATGACGACAGCACAGTCATAGAACAACCACAAGAAATACTTATAGACGTAATTGGTCTTGGTAGTGGAGTTGTAGATAGACTAGCTGAACAAAATTTACCAGTAAGAGGAGTTAATGTTGCTGAAGCACCATCGACTAAGAAAAACTATTTAAACCTAAGAGCTGAGTTATGGTTCGCAATCAAAGATTGGTTGGTGCTGCGTAATTGCCGACTTCCTAATGATGATGAGCTTGTATCAGAATTGGCAGCACCTAGTTATAAATATACATCAACTGGAAAAATAAAAATAGAGTCTAAGGACGAAATGAAAAAAAGAGGTGTTAAGTCTCCAGATAAAGCTGACGCACTTGCACTAACCATGGCAAGTTCCGCTGCAAGTTTTAGTGGTGGCGAGAACTTTTTAGGGTATAATTTCAAGAAACCCTTGACATCAAGAATAATCAGAGTGGGATAAATGAATAACAATGTAGAAAATTTAATGCAGCTACTAGCACAGAACAAACAAGTTCCGTTTGTTGATAGAATTTTATCGCCACAAAACTATGGAGTAATTAATAATCCAGATAAATCGGTTAGCACTCATCTAATGTCTGCTGAGTTTGATGAAAATGGCAATGCTTATGCTTTTCCAATGATTGTAAAAATTGGAGACAAGCTACATAAGTTTGAAGATACGAGAGAGGCATTAAATTATAATAAAAAAAATGGAAATGTAATTCAGTTCAAAACAATAGAAGAAGCTGATATGTTTTCTAGGAATTATAAAACTCCAGAATTTAAAAATTATTATCAAGGCTTACAATCTCCGAAAGGTTTACTACAGGAATAAAGTATGGAATACGACAAAGATCAAGCAATCGAAGAGTTACAAGTAGAAGATTCTTACAATGAAGAAGAACTACAAGGCGTACTTAAGTCCGAAATGGATGACGCTAAAGACTTCATCGACCAAATAGACCAGGACAGAGCTGACGCTACTGATTATTACCTTGGTAATTCTCCAACAGCTCAAAGTTCTATGCAATCAGAATTTGTATCAACCGATGTTAGAGACAGCGTGTTATTCATGTTGCCTTCCATCATGCGTACATTTTTTGGTACAACCAAAATAGTAGAGTTTATACCTCACGGCCCAGAGGACATACAACTTGCCAAACAACAAACAGATTACATTAACTATGTCATCCAACAAAAAAATCCAGGCTTCAAAGTTTTATACGATGCGTTCAAAGATGCACTCATCAGAAAAACTGGTTTTGTAAAAGCCTACTGGGATGACAGCATTACTGCATCAACTCACGAATACACAGACATTTCTCCAGAGGCTTATCAAGCTCTTACCCTTGACCCTAACGTAGAAGTTATTGAAGAAAAAATTGAAATGCAAAGCATGACAATTATGAATCCTGAAACTGGCGAAGAGATAACACAAGAAACTCCAGCTAGTTACGATGTTAAAATAAGAAGAGTTAAAGCTAAAGACCAAGTGGTTATCGAAGCAGTACCAACGGAAGAAATACTTATATCAAGACATGCAAGAGATTTAAACTCATCACCTTATGTTGCACACAGAATGGTTAAGACTGTAAGCGACTTAGTGGCTATGGGATATGACAAAGAACAAATGGAAGAGTTCGCTGGTTCTGGAAGCGCAGTCGATGAAGACTCCTACGACTTAGAACAAGCAAGAAATCCATACGCAGATTTTACTGGTGTTGATAGAGCAGACAGTAATAGTAAAAGTGTTCTTTATATAGAACATTATGTTTTTTATGATTTAGATGGTGATGGTATAGATGAAAGGATTAGAGTATGCACTGTAGGGAATGGATTAAATATTGTTAATTCAACACCCTGGGATGATTTACCTATTACACTCTTCTGTCCCGATCCAGAGCCACATACCTCCATTGGCTCATGCCCCGCGGACTACTTGATGCCTATTCAAGCAGCTAAATCTCAGATAATGAGAGATACCCTTGATAGTCTAGGCCACGCCATCTTCCCGAGAATGGGTATAGTAGAAGGACAAGTTAATATTGACGATGTTCTTAATACTGACATAGGACAACCAATTAGAATGAGAGCACCAGGAATGGTTCAGCCTTTCTCTGTGCCTTTCGTTGGTAAAGAAGCCTTCCCTGTATTGTCTTACCTAGACGAAGCAAAGGAGAACCGCACAGGCGTTTCTAAGGCTTCCGCTGGACTAAACGCAGAAGCATTACAATCTACAACTTCCGCAGCTGTAACTGCTACTATGTCTGGCGCACAAGGAAGAGTAGAACTTATCTGTCGTCACTTTGCTGACGGAATGAAAGATTTATTTAAACTTGTAAACTCTCTTGTAATCAAACACCAAGAAGGTCAAGACATGATGAGATTAAACAACGAGTTCATTCCTGTTGATCCTAGATATTGGGATGCTGATAAAGACATGGTAATTAATGTTGGTATTTCCAAAAATTCTGACGAAGAAAAGTTCCAAGTCCTAACAGCACTATCACAAAAGCAAGAACAAATATTACAAACATTAGGACCTAACAATCCTTTGGTTAATTTACAGCAGTACGCAAACACTTTAACTAAAATGATTGAGATGGCTGGATTTAAAGATGCAACAACATTTATAAATACAACTGTACCGCCTATGCCTCCGCAACCACAAGAACCACCTAAACCTTCACCAGAAGAAATGTTGGCTCAAGCTGAAGCAATGAAAGCTCAGAACTTAGCACAAAAAGCTATCATTGATGCAGAGACAGATAGAATGAAAATCATTATGGATGACGACAGAAACCGTGATGAACATGAAGCTGATTTAAAACTGAAGATAGCTGAACTACAAGCTAAGTACGGTGCGCAAGTAAATGTTGCTGAAATAAATGCAATTATGGAAAGAGATAGAGAAGCGATTAGACAGGTAGCAAAAAACCAATCGCAAGGAATGTTTACCAATGGCAATAACCAACCAATCGGATAAGATTTACGACTTAGAATTTCTTGACGGAGATTTTATCTACTGCGGTAACGATATAAAAGCTAAGAGCTTGGAAGATGCTAAAAGAGTTGCTTTGGTATTTTTACAAATACCTCACGACTCAGAACTAATATCTTCTAAAGTAACCTTAATACATTAACTATGGCAATAACATATAGAGGCGAAAGGTTCGCTGGTTATAATAAACCTAAACGTACACCAGGAAAGTCAAAAAAGTTTGCTGTCTTGGCAAAGGTTGGTGAAACCATAAAACTTATTCGCTTTGGTGATCCTAAAATGACAATTAAAAAAGATCAACCAGCAAGACGTAAATCATTTAGAGCTAGGCACAAGTGTGACACTAATCCGCCTAGTAAATTAACCGCAAGATATTGGTCTTGCAAAAAATGGTAAGGAGATAATTATGCCAAGTAAACCTACGAACCCAAGTCTGTATTCAAGAGTGAAAGCAGAAGCTAAAAAGAAGTTTAAAGTCTATCCTAGTGCTTATGCAAATGGATGGCTTGTAAGAGAATATAAAAAAAGAGGCGGTAAATACAAAAATGCCTAAAGACACAGAGGGATTAACTAAATGGTTCAAAGAAAACTGGGTTGATATAGGTTCTAAAAAGAAAGATGGAAGCTATGAAAAGTGCGGTAGAAAATCTAGTAAAGGATCTAAAAGAAAATATCCCAAATGTGTACCAGCTTCAAAGGCTGCATCAATGACTGAGTCACAAAAGAAAAGTGCAGTTAGAAGAAAACGAGCAAAGGCTCAAGGTGTAGGTGGTAAGCCTACAAATGTTAAAACTATAATTAAAAAAAGGAGATAATTATGCCAAAAGGAAAAGGAACATACGGAAATAAAGTTGGAAGACCACCAATGAAAAAAGGTAAAAAGAAAACCGCTAAAAAGAAAAAATAACTTGTCTTACTTACTTGGTAAATTTTTAGAATGGTCTTTTAAAAGAAAGGCAGAAAAACTTTTTAATAAATATTCACATGAATACAAAACAACAGAAACCAAAAAAACAAACAGTTAATTCTTTTTCCAAATTAAAAGCATTAATCAAACTAAGAAATTATGATAGAAAAACTAATAAAACCAGTAAGCGAACTTCTTGATAAGTTTATTCCAGACGCAGACACAAAACAAAAGATTGCACATGAAATTGCAACTATGTCTGAAAAACATATCCATGAAATCGCTAAAGCGCAAATAGAAGTAAACAAAGAAGAAGCTAAAGGTAATTGGTTTCAATCTTCTTGGCGACCAGCTACAGCTTGGATATGTGTATGTGGTTTTGCTGTAAACTTTTTAATCAGTCCTCTCGCAGCTCCTTTTGGTATTATCGTACCGCAAGCAGATACATCAACTATGCTACCCGTCCTTATGGGTATGCTTGGTCTTGGTGGATTAAGATCATACGAAAGAGTAAAGGGTGTAGGAAAATAATGTCTTGGGTAAACTTTAAAGAAGAAGAGTTTGCTTGCAAACATTGTGGTAAAAATGGTATTTCACACGAACTAATAAATAAGTTACAATCACTAAGAACAGAGCTGGATTTTCCCTTTGTTATAACCTCTGGGTACAGGTGTGAAGACCACCCCATAGAAGCGAAGAAAAAAACTCCAGGAACTCATGCAGAAGGACTAGCTGCTGATGTATATGTAAGAGGAGATAAAGCACTCCAGATTGTATCGAAAGCTAGAGATTATGGATTTACTGGTATTGGCGTAAACCAAAAAGGCAATTCTCGATTTATACATTTAGATATTTCGGAAGAACAACCAAACAGACCAAGACCACATATTTGGAGTTATTAATGGACAACCCTATTTTATTTTGGAACGCAATCATTACGTTAGTGTATGTTCCTATCATCTATAGTATTCGTACTAACGCTTCAGATATTCAGCGAGTAGAAATACTCCTTAACAAAACCAGAGAAGAAATCCCATCACGCTACGCAACCAAACAAGACCTTCATTTAGATATGCAAAGAATTTTTGATAGATTAGACAAATTAGATGAAAAAATTGATAAACTAATAGCAGGATAGGAATTAATTATGGCTATAAAAGGAAATTTTAGAATGGGTGGGATAGATTACTCTACTCCTTCTCTCAACAACAACAGCAACTATGCACCTTCGTTCATACAACAACCAGCTGTGGATGTTCCTTCTGTTTTTTCCGTACCCTCTTTACCAGCAGTAACAAATGAAATGTCTAGTAATAGACAACCTGGATTAAACATTTCTAACGATATGCTTCAAGAAGACATGATGAAAGAAGTTGTTAAAACACAACTACAAGACCTGCAAAAAAATAAAGACATATTACAAAACATAGATGCTGGTGATGGCTCTGGAAGAAATTTATATCAAACAGAAATACAAGACATTATAACTAAGAGTCCTTTACACAAAGAAGCATATTTAGAAGAATATCCTGTTGGTGGAACTTTTAATACAGCTGTTCCAGATATTATGGAGGCTGTAGTTAAAGCATCAGTACCAGGATTAGGAATAGGAGCAGAGATTTTAAATAGCTTTAATGTAGACCCTAAAATAAATAATGATAATTTTTCTATTGAAGATAAAAGCTATGGTTCGTTAGGGGAAGAACTTTTTGGTAATAGAGACTTACCAGGTATTTACAATCAACCTATTGAAAAAATTAACAAAGGTTATGACTCTCTAGGACAACAACTTTTTATTCAAGACTCAAAAGATAATCCAAATATCTTTGGCCCATCTATTGAAGATATAACAAACATAAATATTTCTGATTATAATGGTGGAGACTTTGGAAGTGATAGCACACAAATTGTTGATATAGATGATACAAATAATGATGTAACTGATAAGTCAGACCCCAGAGAAACAAACTCAGTTATGGCTTCACCTTATTCAAGCGGACTAGATTATGCAATGTCTATAGCGGACGGAAGCAACGTAGCTAACATGATTGCACCAAGCATGAGTTATTCAGCTGCTAATCCAGAAGGATTTACACAAGCTGATATTAATGATGGTATTGTTCCAAATCCTTTTCCTCCAATCGGTCCAGCTACAGTAAGAAGCGCAACTCCAGATGATCCTTATTATCTTGATAAAGGTATTGGTGGTGTAAATATACCTGTAGATAGATATGACGATCCACCTAGAGATATATTCGGTGGATTTGGTGGAGCAGGTAATCCAAACTTACACATATCACATACAGGATTTGATGAACAAATTGCTAGTGGCTACAAACCATTAAACATGTCTGGAATACAAAAGATATTAGACAATCTAGGTTAAACATTTATGCCATCACAAGAAGATATTTTAAATTCAAACGAAGCAGAGTTAATTCTTAACGCTGAAACTTTCACAAAAGCAATCGAAGAACTTAAAAATGAATACATAAATTTATGGTTATCATCTAAGCAAGATGATATAAGTAAAAGAGAAAATTTACACAAAGCAATCAAACTACTACCAGAGGTCGAAAGACATCTGCGTATAATCGTAGAGAAGGGTAAAATTACAAAAGCCCAATTAGGAAGATTGCACAAAGTTGTGTAAAATTTAACTAAGTATTGTTAAAATATTACTTTACATTTTTAAGGAATGATTATGACCAACAACGCAAAGCCGATTGGTTTACAAACAAACATGCAAGAGACAGAACAATCTTTTGAAAGTTTTTTGACTCCAGACGAGCAACCAGAAAACGAAATAGAAGAACAAGCATCAGAAGAGCTAGTCAACGAAGATGAAGTTATCGAAGATAACGAACCCTACGAAGAAGAGCTTGAAGAAGATGTAGATGAAGACGAACCTCAAGAAGATCAAGTAGAAGAAGAGGAGTCCGAGCAACCACAGCTATATACAATTAAAGTAGATGGTGAAGATACAGAGGTCACGCTTGAAGAACTCCAAAACGGATACAGTCGCCAAAGAGATTATACGAGAAAAACTCAGGAGTTAGCTCAACAGCGAAAAGCTATTGAAGCTCAACAACAAGAGGTTTCTCAAAAAGACGCAATTTATTCACAGTTGTTACCAAAGATGGAAGCGACTTTGAAGGGCGAGTTACAAAACGAGCCAGATTGGTCAGCACTTTATGAAGCAGACCCTATTGCTTATGTCCGTGAAAAAGACATCTGGAATGAGAAAAAGCAAAAGTTGCAAGCCGTACAAGCTGAATCACAAAGACTCCAACAAGAGTCTCAAGCGGAACAGCAAAAGAAACTTCAACAATTTGTTGAATACGGTAATCAACAATTACTTGAACAAATACCAGAATGGCAAGATAACGAAATGGCATCAAAAGAAAAGATGGCAATTCGCGATTACGGTGTAAATGTTTTGGGGTACACACCTCAAGAAATGGACAGTGTTTATGACTACCGAGTTTTACTTGGTTTAAGAAACGCATGGCTACAACATAAGACACAACAAGCGACTAAAGTGAAACCAACTGAAAAGAAAGCGGCAGCTCGAACCGCAAGACCTGGCACTTCAAACGTACCTAAGACAACAACTCCTGTGAAAAGAGCGCGTCAAAAATTAGCTAAGACTGGAAAGGTCCAGGATGCAGCTAAATTATTTGAACAAATTATATAAACTTTTTAAACATAGGAAATAAATATCATGGCAAAAGTAACAAACGCATTTGATACTTACTCAGCGACTTCCGATAGAGAACAACTGAGTGACGTAATTTACAACATCTCACCACAAGCTACTCCTTTTATGAGTGCTATTGGTAAAAACTCAATCAAGAACGTAGTTTTCGATTGGCAAACAGAAACTCTACCTACAGCTTCAGGCTCTGGTCAATTAGAAGGTTTTGAACTTTCAAGAGCAGCAGCTACAGCTACAACTAGAGTTAGTAATGTTGCAATGATCTCATCAAGAGATGCAACTGTAACTGGTTCACAACAGGCTTCTGACCCAGCAGGTAAGAAATCTGAAATGGCTCACCAGTTAGCTATTATGGCTAAAGCATTAAAAAGAGACATGGAAACTGCTCTTTGTCAAAAAGGTGCTAAGACAACTGGTAATGCTACAACTGCTCGTGTAACTGGTGGTTTTGAATCTTGGATTACTTCTAACGTATCAAGAGGAACTAACGGTGCTGGTAACGGTGGCGGAGCTGCTCCAACAGACGGAACTCAAAGAGCTTTAACTGAAGCCTTATTGAAAACTGTATTACAATCTTGTTTCTCAAACGGTGGAGAGCCTTCAATGGCAATCTGTGGCCCTGTAAACAAGCAAGTAATTTCTGGTTTCACAGGTAGAAGTTCAGCTAGACAAATGGTTGATGCAAACACAGTAGAGGCTTCTGTTTCTATTTATGCTTCAGACTTTGGCGAACTAAAAATCGTTCCATCTAACTTCAGTAGAGAAAGATCATTACTATTAGTTGATCCTGACTATGCAAAAGTTTCTTACCTAAGAGACTTCAAAACAGTCGACATCTCAACAATAGGTGATGCTCAAACTAAAATGATTTTAACTGAGTTTGGCCTAGAAATGAGCAATGAATCTGCTCATGGTATAGTTGCTGACTTAACAACTTCATAAGTTAGTTAGAATTTAGGGAAGGCTTCGGCCTTCCCGCCCTTATTTAATATGGCAACAAAACGTACAATCACCGACCATAAAACTGGTTATAAATCAGAGTTCATTACTGAAGATGACAAGCTGGTTTATCATACGACTCAAGATGTTGCTCCCGTCATTGACCACGTTAAGAAACTAAGAGACAATACACTTAAGCCTGGAAAAGATATGCGACACATTGCTGAAGTCCCTATGGTGATTTGGCAAAAGGCATTACGAGAAGGCTGGTCAAAAGATAGAGCTAAATGGAAACAATGGCTCAACGACCCAGATAATAAAGTATTTAGAACTTGGCAAGGTAAAGTATGACATATGCAGAATTAAAAACAGCAATAGCAAATTATCTTAATAGATCAGATTTAACGTCTGATATAGATACGTTTATCGATAATGTCGAAGCGGAACTTAATAGACGATTAAGAACCAAAGACATGATTAAAAGAGCAACGGCTACAGCTGACTCACAATATTTAACAGTTCCAACAGATTGGATAGAGGCAATTAATGTAGAAATTACATCAAACGATTTCAGTCCTTTATTCCAACAATCTATAGAGTCATTAGATGTCTATAGAAAATCAAACAACAACTCTACGGGCCAACCTGTCTACTATGCAATGGTTGATGACTCTATAGAATTAGCACCAACTCCTGATGGAGAATATACCCTACAGCTAACTTACTATGCTAAAATATCTGCATTAAGTGATTCCAATACAAGTAACTTTGTATCAGTCTCGCACCCAGATGTTTATTTATATGGTGCATTAAAACACGCTTCTATTTTTTTAATGGAAGATGAAAGAATACCAATGTTCACTCAACAGTTTGAGAAAGCATTAGAAGAAATGAGACTTGAACAAGAGAAGGCTGCATTTGGTAAAGGTTCTTTAATGATGCGAAGAAGAACTTACGGAAAAAAACAAAAAAGAAATTATTACTACGGTAATTAATAAAGGAGAATAGAATGGCTGGATTTTCAGATTATTTAGAGAACAAAGTTGTTGGTCATGTATTTGGTGGATCAGCCTATACAGCTCCAGCAACATTATATGTAGCATTATATACATCAGCACCAAGTGATACTGGTGGTGGTACAGAAGTTTCAGGCGGAGCTTATGCAAGACAAACAGCAGCTTTTACCATATCTGCTGATACAGCTTCAAACACATCAGCTATAGAATACCCAACAGCTACAGCTGATTATGGTACTGTTGTTGCAGTAGGTGTTTTTGACGCTTCATCATCTGGTAACTTACTTGCTTATGGAAACTTAACTACAAGCAAAACTGTTTCTACTGGAGATGTATTTAGATTTAATGCAGGTGCTATAGACATAACTGTAGCTTAATAACATGGCTTCAGTTGGCTATGGTTTTGGTGGATACGGTAAGTCTTACTGGGGAACACCACAATTTGAATTAGCTGAAAGCTCAATCACAGCAACATCAAACCTAACTGCGGTTGGTGTTGTACCTGTAACTGGAGAAGTTTCAATAACAGCTTCTTCTAGTGTCACAGCAGTTGGACTCGTCCCAATACAAGGTGCTTCACAAATCACAGCAACATCAAGTCTTACATCGACTGGTGTTAGAATTAAATTTGGTGCGACAAGCATATCATCAACATCTAGCCTAACAGCCGTAGGTACTCAAATAGATATTGGTGGCGTGCTAATGGCAGCATCTTCAAGTCTTAGTGCAGTAGGCACACAAATTGATGTTGGTGAATCAAATATTACCGCATCTACAAACGTAACGGCTGTTGGTGTCTTTATCGTATCAGCAGCAAGTCAAATAAACGCTACAACTAACTTAGATGTAACTGGTTCATTGGTTCAAACTGGCACTTCTAGTATTCAACAAACAAGTGGTTTTTCTGCGATAGGTAGTTTAAAATGGGAAGACCAGACTGTAGCAGATACTATTTACACAGACCAAACACCAGCTACAACAACTTGGACAGATCAGTCCTCAACAAATACTAATTGGACTGACATCGCAGCATAAACAGGAATAAATTATGGCAGATACATTTACAACGAATTTAAATTTAACTAAACCAGAAGTAGGAGCATCCACAGATACCTGGGGAACAAAGCTAAACGCTGACCTCGATACACTTGATGCAATCTTTGCTTTTAATGGTACATCAATAGCATTAAACCTAGACGGAGCAGTTATTGATAGTTCTGTCATTGGTGGCACAACTCCAGCTGCGGGAACATTTACAACGCTTACAGCAAGTACATCTATAACAGGTACACTAGCAACAGCAGCTCAACCTAATATTACAAGCGTTGGTACTCTTACAGGTTTTACTTCAACAGGTATTGATGATAATGCTACATCTACAGCTATAACTATTGATAGTAGTGAGCAAGTTGGAATTGGATTAACGAATCAAGCTAATAAATTACAAGTAGATGGAGATATTTGTATAGGCAAGGCTACGACATCTGCCGATTTAAAAAGCACACTTAAAATGAGAGGTGCAAATGGCTCTAATCAATTACAAGTATTTGATTTAATTAATGATGGTGAAAATGGCAGGGTAGATTTTAAATACAATAGAGCAGGTAATGCTGCACAAACTATTATGAGTTTTGGTGCAACTGTTGGCAACGTTGGAATTGGAACTAGTAGTCCAGGTGCTGAACTTCATGTAGATCAAGCTGCTGGTCAAGCAACAGAAATTAGAGCAAGTGCTGCTACTGTTTATACAAAAATTATTGCTGATGATGCTTTTGGTTTTAGTGCAATAGATTATTCGCATGATTTAAGATTTAAAGATGCTGGTATAGAAAAAATGCGTATTGATACCTCAGGCAATGTTGGAATTGGAGTTACAAATCCATCAGCTTATTATGCTGAAAACCTTGTAGTTGGTGCGGCTGACGAAGGTGGTATTACCATTAGTTGTGGGTCTACTGAGAAAGCGTATTTAATGTTTGCTGATGGAACTACAGGCAGTACTGCTTATAGAGGATATATTGGTTACGACCACAGTAATGATTCTATGAATTTTGCGTCTCATAATTACATGAACTTTTATTCTGCTGGTTTAGAAAGAATGCGTATTGATTCAAATGGTAACATAGCTATTGGTGGTACATCTGCTAGTAATTTTAGTGGTTATGTAACTTTAGATTTAAGAGATACTACTGGTGGGTTAATTGATTTTTCTGAAGCAGGTGCTGGTGTTTTTGCAAGAATACAAGCTGTAGTAAATAATTCATTAAATATTAATAACAGACAAGCATATCCAGTAACATTTGGCACAAACGATACAGAAAGAATGCGTATTGATTCTTCAGGCAACTTGTTGGTAGGTACTACAAGTGCAGTTGATTCATCTAATACAATATCAAAAAACTCAGGTAGTAATAATGCAGTTTTATCTGTAATTGATACTAATCCTAGTAATTTTGGTTCAAGAGTAGGTTTAAATGTTAGAGCAGGTACTTATAACTCTGCTGATTCTTCATCTCTTTTAATTCGTTTTCAACGTGGAGATGGAACTACTGTTGGAAGTATAGGAAGAAGTGGAGCTAGTGCAGTATCTTACAACACATCTTCAGATGCAAGACTCAAAGATATTACAGGCGAAGCTAGGGGTCTTGAAGTAATCAATGAACTTAACCCAGTAGCTTACAACTGGAAAGAATCAGGACAAGCTGACGAAGGTTTAATAGCTCAAGAAGTTATGGACATAGTACCAAATGCAGTATCAGGTTCTGAAGAAGAAATGTACCAGATGGATTACAGCAAATTGGTAGTCCACCTTGTAAAAGGCATGAAAGAACAACAAGAACAGATTGAAGCCTTACAATCTGAAATTAACTTACTAAAAGGAGAATAAAAATGGCAAATACATATACATGGGATTGCAAAACAGTTGACACATATCCAACACACGACAGTCATTCAGACGTTGTTTACAACGTACATTGGCGATTAAACGCAGAGAGCGATCAACAAGACGCTGAAGGTAATAACTATTCAGCTTCTGTTTATGGTACTCACAGCGTTAATGCAGATGATATAGAAAACTTTGTACCCTTTGCTGATCTTACTAACGATTTAGTAAGTGGTTGGGTGATAGACGGAATGGGCGAAGATGAAGTTGCTAATATCAAATCAGGATTAGACAACAACATTGATGGCCAAATTAATCCAACAAGCGAAACAAAAACAATAGCAGGTTAATAATGCCTTTACTACCAGTCACCCCTCCCGCTGGAGTAGTCACCAATGGAACAGACTACGCTAATAAAGGGCGTTGGACTGATAGTAATTTAGTGCGTTTTCAAAATGGTTTTCTACGACCTATTGGTGGTTGGGAAAAAATAAGAACAACTGCTTTAACAGGTACGCCAACAGGAATGTTTGCGTACATTACTAATTCTGGTAAAAAAGTTTTAGCTGTAGGTACAAGACAAAAAATATATGTTAACCATGACGGAACTTGGTATGACATTACACCTTCAGGTTTTGTTTCTGACCAATCAACTGACCCACTTGGATACGGTGCATATAACTATGACGTTGAAGACTACGGAGATGCCAGATCACAATCTGGATTATTCTTTGATTCTAAATCATGGTCTTTTGATAACTTTGGTGAAGACTTACTTTTCTGTTGTGCAAGTGATGGCAAGATTTATAAATGGTCGCCTTCTGCACCATCAACCATAGGCGCACAGCTAACCAATTCTCCTACAGGATGTTCTGGTGTTTTAGTCACTAATGAACGTCATGTCATAGCTCTAGGTGCTGGTGGCGATCCTAGAAAAGTACAATGGTCATCAAGAGAAGCAAGCACTACTTGGACAGCCGCAGCAACCAATACAGCTGGTGATTTACAAATACCAACAGGCGGTAGAATATTAAGTGGTATTAAATGGCAAACAGATGTCATCATCTTTACCGATACAGGTATAGCAAGACTTTACTATACTGGTTCTCCTTTTATATACGGTATTCAAGATGCTGGTACTAACTGTAAAACTGCATCACCAAGAACAATAGTAAGTTCTGGAAACTTCTTAGCATGGATGGGTGAAAACTCTTTCTTTGTTTTTGATGGTTCTGTTAAAGAAATTAAATGTGATGTGCATGACCATATTTTTGATAATATAAAATATCAATATAGACGTATTGCTTGTGGTGGACACAACTCAAACTTTAATGAAATATGGTGGTTCTACCCTTCAGGGGATGCACAAAAAACACCAAACAAATATGTCATCTGGAACTATGTTGATAATGTTTGGTCAATCGGTGAAATGGATAGAGGATGTTGGATCGACCAAGGTGTCTTTGATTATCCGATTGCATGTGATTCACTTGGTAATGTTTATCAGCATGACAGCACAACATTAAACAATTCAGAGAATTTAGGTGCAGCAGTACCTTACGCACAATCAGGACCTATTGAAATAGGTAACGGTGATAACTATGTGCAATGTAATCAGATACTACCCGATGAAGAAGCAAACACATTACCTGGTGTTGTGATAAGTTTTACAGGAAGATTTACACCACTCGGAGCAGAAACAGATTTTGGTAACTTTACTTTTAATAGTGATGGTTATACCGATGCAAGATTTACAGCCAGACAAGTTCGTATGAAAGTAACTGGCGATACTGACCAGATGTTTCAGGTTGGTAATATACGATTAGATTTAAGAAATAGAGGTCGTAGATAGTGGCAAGAAAAACACTAACACGACCAGGTGAAGATTACGATAAAAACTATCTTAACTATTTAATATCAGAGATAGAATATCAAACAGGTATGACTTTCAACAAAGGTGAAAGAATACAAATAAACGGTGGCGATGCTACCGAGTTAGTATTGGTAAGTCCAAATGGAACAAAATATAAAGTTAGTGTCGCAGACAACGGAACACTCTCCACCTCCACAACAGTCTAAAGAAGACTGGGAAGTAGAGTTTGAAAGGTTAGAGCATCATATTATTCGTGCATTAAAGCACCAAGATAGGTATAATCTAAGTGATATTAAAGAAAAAATAGGCCAAGGAATGTTTCATATATGGCCAGGAAAAGATGCTTTTTACATATCTAGCTTTGGTGAGTTTCCTAAATACAGAGTTTTAAATTTATTTTTGTGTGGTGGAGACTACGAAGAACTAGAAGAGATGTTTCCAAGCATTGAAGTATTTGCAAAAAATTGTGAATGTAAATATCTTTATGGCGGTGGTCGTAAAGGTTGGATAAGAAAATTAAAACATCTTGGTTTTGAACAAGAATATATAGTCAAGAAGGAATTATAATTATGGGATGGGAAACAATAATACCAGCAGCAGTAGGCTTATACGGTGCTACACAAGGTGGTGGAGATACAACTGTAACAAATACTGATCCAGCGACACAAGCTCGTTATGATGATTTATACAATAGAGCTAAAGGTGTAGCGAACCAACCTTTCGTTCCTTATACTGGCCCAAGAGTAGCAGGATATAATCCAGACCAATTAGCTGGTATGGATGCAACCAGAGGTTTGTTTAATCAAAGCCAACGATATAATCCGCAACAAGGTTTACAAACTCTATTAGGTAAAAGTTTAAGAGCACCAAAAGTCACACCTTTTACTGGTACAGCAACACAGTTACAACCAGCAGCAATGCAACAGGCAGCAAACATAGCTCCAGTAGATTTATATAGCGGTGCTTCAGTTAATCGTGGTGCTATAAGAGATGTAAAACCACAATCATTATTAGATACAAATTTAAGTGCATATCAAAATCCCTTTCAATCACAAGTTATAGACAATACACTTGGTGATTTAAACAGAGCAAGACAGATGCAATTACAAAGCGACCAAGATGCAGCAATCGGAAGAGGTGCATTTGGTGGTTCACGTTCAGCTATATTAGAAGCAGAAACAAATAGAAACTTTGCAGAACAGGCTGGTAAGTTATCTGGTGATTTAAGAGCGCAAGGTTTTGACAGAGCGACATCATTAGCTGGTCAAGACATAGGAAGACAGTTTTCAGCAGACCAATATATGTCTGATGCAGACAGAGCTGTTGCAATGCAAAATGCAACTTTTGGTCAACAGGCTGGATTAGCTAGACAAGGTTTACTTGGCGATGTTGCACAAAATCAAGCACAACTAGACGCAAGAAGATTTGGTGCCGACCAAAGTGCATTAAACCAATTTGGTTTACAGCAAGGCTCTTATAACAACGCAATGAACATGGCTAACATGGATGCAATAAACAAAGCAAGATTTACGCAACCACAATTAGAAATGCAAAACAGACAGTTCCAACAAGGTTTATTAAATAACCAAGTACAAAATCAATATCAAAACTTAGGTCTACTTGGTAATCAAGGAAGATCAGCACAAGCTCTATCACAAGCAGGTATGGATGCTGGCTATAACGAGTTTATGAGAGGATTAAATTACGGCCCACAACAACTTGGTTTATTATCAAGCGCGGTCTTTGGTATGGACCCAGGAAGATCAACTACTACTGAGCAAGGTAATCTTGGAAGACTTGGTGATGCTTTAGATATTTACCAAACCACTCAAGGATTGTTTGGATAGGAGATAATTATGGATAATAGTAAATTAAAAGACTTCGCAGATACACTTCGTATGGTTAATGCCAACAAATCTGGTAATACCCAGGGCGTAGCTTTTTATTCAAACAAAATAAATCAAAGAAAATTAGAAGAACAAGCTAGATTAAAAAAAGAACAAGACAAATTAAAAGCAGAAAAATTACAACAACAACAAGACGCATTTATAAAAGCAAATCCTCAGTTTGCACAAATAATAGAAATGGATAGATTATTTAAGCTTACTCCACCAGCTGCAAAAGACAGAAGAATAGTTTTACAAAATGGTGTTCAATATTATGCAGATGACCAGACACCAGTTTTACCTAATGCTCCTGGCAAAATTAAAACTACTAAACAAAAGTATGACGATCTTGCCGCTAAAATAAAAATTGAAATAGCTACTAATGGTAGAACTTCTCCTAATTTAACAACATCTGAATTAGATTTTTACGATGATTATATTAAAACTGGAAGTATAAATTATCTTAATAAAAGTATTGCTAACTTAATATCTGGTAATACAAGTGGACAAAATAACTCAACAAAAAACTATACAGTAACTAATAATTCTTACGGATCAATGAGTGCAAATGAAATCATTAATCAAGCAATGCAACTTAATCCAGGAGCTACAAGAGAAGGCGTTATAAAAAATTTAATAGCTAATAAAATAATATCAGAGTAATACTATGGTAGATTTTATCATACCACCCCCACCCAAAGAGGAAGAAGGAGGGGGATTCAAAATACCTCCACCATCTGATATAGATGATAAAGCTATACAAAACATTGCATCTGATGGTTTTATTATTCCTCCTACTCCAGAACAAATTACAGAAAACGATGGAAAACTATCTGAAGCTGAATTGAAAAAAAATCCTGAATGGATTAAAGTTGCAAAAAGTATTTATGAATTTAACGAAGGCACAACCCTCGGTGTTGAAAAAGATGGTCAACCTAAAAAACTAAACTCCGATAAAGAATATGCAGATTACGCCCTAAGATACATGGGTTGGTTTAATTACAATATTCCTAAAATGGGTAATGAAGCACTTGATTTATTTGAGTTTGCCAACCAACAACAAAAAGAAGATTTTGTTACAGCAATGGATATGTACGACAACAAGAAAATTAGTTGGGCTGGAGTTGGTAGATTTATAAAAGGTGTTGGTTCTGATCCATCTACTTATGTGGGTATAGGAACATTGGGTGCTGGTCTTGTTGCAAGAGCTGGTGCTAAAGAAGCAACCAAACAATCTATTAAAGAGTTTGTAAAACAAGGAGCAATACAGGGAGCAAAGATTGGAGCCATAGAGGGTGCAACTTATTCAACAGTTGATAATGCTTTAAGACAATCTACCAGAATAATGTCTGGTCAAAGAGAAGGCTTTGACTTTGGTGAGTCTGGACAGTCAGCATTATTTGGAGCTGGAGTAGGTGGTGTTTTTGGTAGTTCAATAGGTGGAACTGCTGCATATTTTAAAAATAAAAGTAATGTTGTTCCTAACGTAACAGATGAAGCTGAAGAGTTTGTTGTTCCACCAGCACAAGAAGAGTTAAAAGAAACTTTTGTTGGTCCAAAGGGTGAGCTTGTCGACACACCAGTAGCAGAAACACCAGTTACACCAGAGGTTGTTACTCCTAAAGTAGAAACACCTATACAAGAAAGTCCAAGAGTTGATTACGATACCTGGAAAACATTGTCACAAGAACAAAAAAATCAATTAGTTCCACCCAATGCACTTAACAGGGGTTTTGATAACGATGAACTATTTGAAATGATTGATGGTGAAATTGGAGAATCATACGTTCCTCCATTTTCTAAAAAAGAATTTAGAGAATTTGTGCCAAGTAAATACAATGTTAATGAAAATGGCGTGGTTACAAATCCAGAAGTCTTTAAAATAGAACTGCCTAAAAGTTATAAGACTGAAATAGAAATAGACTATATAAAAGTTGGTGATAAATATTTATTACCAGCGGGCAGAGGCAAGCCATCAGTTTCAAGTGATATTCTTTTAAACTCCCTTGATGAAGTAAAAGATTATTTAATTAACAGGTCTATAAAAGATTTTAGTGAGCCAAGAGAATATGGACCAGCTTCTTGGAATCAAAACATAAGACCTAAAATATTAAAGAAACTTGAAGAACAAAGAACCAAACTTGCAACACTTAAAGTAGAAACACCGAAGCGTGGTACTAAGATTCCAGAAATATTAAAAGTTACTAAAGAGCCTAAAGTAAGAACTGCTACAGACTACATTGGTAAGATTAAAGACGGAGAAAGGTCTGGTGAACTAAAAGGTATATTTGAAGATGCGTCTGGAAACATACAAAGAAAATTTAAATCTGGTCAAAACCAAGAAGGAAATACTCTGGATGATTTAGATGATGTAGCAAACTCTATGATGGAAGACGGATTCTATAGTCAAGTTGATACTAGCGACACTGGTATGACTAATAGGGTATTAGAAGATTTAAATAATAACACACCACATCCAGAAGATGCTGCTATATATGCAGAGTGGCAAAGAAAAACCGATGAAGGAAAAAAAGTAAGAAAAGTTTTAGACGATAATAAAGTTAATTATAGAGGTATGACTAACGAAGAAGTCATGCAAACTTATGATGATATTGTAAATGACAGACTTCCACCTGTAAGAGATGAAGTACCTCTTGAAATGTATGCAGATGAAATACAAGCAGCATCAAGTGGTGGCAATATTAATAATGTAAAAGCAGAAGATGTTATTGACCCAGCACCAGATGGTAGAGATTTTCAAACTGATACTACTACTGGTTTAAACCAAAGGGTTATTGATGTTGGTATGCAAATAATGGATGAACTTGAAATACCAAGAAATCCAAATGTAAGAATATCAGACCAATTAAAAGAAGCAGTATTGTTAGCAAACTCTAGTCCTAAGTTTATGGATAAGTTTGTAGAAACTCTTAAAAAGAATAATCTAACTGTTGAAGAACTATCTACAGTATTTAAAGAAAGCATATCTGATTCAGCAAGACGTATGCAACAACTAAGCACGGCTAGTAAAACAATGAAAAGAATTGGTCAAGAGCTTGGTGAGATTGCACCTGATGAAGGTTGGTATGCAAATTTTGCTAAAGAATACACAGATATAATTAGAGAGCTTGATAACATAAGAAGAGGTTTATTAGTTAGCCAGATAGCTACAGCAATGAGAAACAATACAGCTCAACTTGGTAGAGTTGGTATGCGAACACTTATAGAATCATTCGATGATATTTTAAATAGAACCTTTAATCCTTTAAGAAAAGCATTTGGAAAAGAAACAGTACCAGTTGATTATACAAAATCTTTTGGTTTGTTAATGAACCTTACAAAAAATAAAAAGAAGGCTAAAGAAATTACAGACTTTTTAACAAAATATTATGTTAATGAAAGTGATAGACTGTTCACAAAATATGCATCTGAAGTAGCAGACTCATCTAAATCAAAAGTATTAAAAGGTGCACAGAAGATGGTTGACGGACTCAACTTCTTAAACCGTATGCAAGAGTTCTGGTACAGAAGAGGAATGTTTGCAACATCTATAAAAGATACCCTGGCTTTAAAAGGTATTGATATTAATAAAGTAGAAATAAATGAAGACCTACTTAAACACCTGAATGCATCTGATATAGAGAAAGCAGTAGATGATGCTTTGTTTTTTACTTATGCAAAAACACCAACAAATAAAGCACTAAAAGCATTTGTAGATTTATCTAACTCTATTCCATTTGTTACTACTGGTTTAATTCCTTTTGCTAGGTTTATGGCTAATGCTATTGAGTTTCAGTTTAAACATAGTCCAGTTGGATTTGGATTATTATTAAGACCAAAAGAAATTAAAAAGATTGCAGCGGGAGATACTACTGCATTTAGCCAAGCCGTTATTGGTTCGACTATATTAATGGCAACAATAGAAGCTAAAAGAAAAGGAATGGCAGAGGATCATAAATGGTATGAACTAGAAACTACTGAAGGTAAAACAGTAGACATGAGGCCTTACTTTCCACTTACTCCATATTTATTTGTTGCCGATGTTATTACAAGAATTGAATCTGGTCGTAACTGGGGTGATGCAAAAGATATTTTACAAGCATTATCAGGAGCACAGTTTAGAGCTGGTGCAAGTTTACAGTTAATACAAAACTTACTAGATGGTTTAGGTGGTTTAGATACAGAAGAAAAAGTAAACAAGTTTATGTCTGATTATGTGTCTGATGTACTTGGTGGTTTTTTAACACCGCTAAGAATGTTTAATGACTTTATAGAACAAGAACAAGACTTTAGAGCACCAGTTCCTACAGGTGAATTTTTAACTGATACAACCAATAGATTAAAAACAAGTATACCCATAGTAAGAGAGCAGTTTCCAGAACTACAATCACCAACCAGAGCGGCTGCACCTGGAAGACCTGATACGGTCAAATTACCGATTGTGGGTGCAGAAGTACCAGGACCATTAACAAGACAGCTTACTGGTGCTACTGTAAGAGAAGAAAAGAATATAGCGGAAAGAGAGTTCGATAGACTTGGTTATAAAAGAAGAGATATATTACCTTACTCTGGTAACGCTGTTGTAGATCAAACAAGAGCAGAATATTTAGGACCTTTAATAGAAACAGTTATACCCGTTCTGGTTCAAAGCGAACAATATCAATCAAAAAACAACCAAGAAAAAAATGTTTTATTAAGACAGTCTTTAAAACTTTTAAGAGATGCTGCTAATGATTACATAAAAGAGAACAGAATAAATGAAGAAGCATTTGCAAAAGCAGCCTTCAATAGGCAGCCTAAATATATAAAGGCTTTACTAAACTCACAAGGTATCACAGCTGAAACTTTCTTAGAAAACTATGACACGCAAGACGGAGCGAATAGGTAGGAGTGGTGAATACCTAACCTGCTCAGTTCTGGCGAGAGAATCAGACACCGTTACAATAATGCCTCATACATCCCATGCCGATGTAATCTTTGAGTGGAAACATAAACTATATAGATGCCAAGTTAAAACAGTCACACATATAGAATCTAAATATAAAAATTGGCGATTTGATATTCGCAAAGGCAATACCACAAAAGGAAGACATTATAATAAAAATCAAATAGATATAATCGCAATGGTTAATCTTGAATACCAGACCGTATGCTTTAGAGCCTTTTGTGATTGTCAAACAACACAAATCACGATAAAGGACGAAATTATGAAATCAACCAATTCTATTGATAGTTTAAAAGAAGCTATGGAGTCGATTATTTTGGCGACTAATGGTCGACAAGACAAAAATGAGTCGACTTCTGGTACTAAAAAAACTGCAATAAATGGCTGATTTCTGGTGTTTATTCACCTAGTCGGGGAGTAGCGCAGCCTGGTAGCGCAGGCAGAAATTTAACAATCACACAGTTTCTTGACTGTACATTATTTCCCTAAAAACCCTTGTTTTCTTTACAAGATTCGATTTATAATCTACTTAATAGGTAATTAAAATACACGTCATTTCGACACTAAAGGTCGACTGTATGGCGACTCTGCTTGGAGGTACGAGTTATGGCTAGATATAAAAGAGATACAAAGGTAAACAATTTATTAATCACAGAAAAAACTTATAGAGTTTTCTATCGCATTAATGATAGGAAGAGAGAACTAACTCTTGGTACTAGAGACATACCAATTAATGTAGCAAGAAACAAAGCACAACAAATACTTGGTGAAGTTGCACAAGGTATTGATCCATTAAATAATAAGAAAAGTGAAACACTTAATGATGTATTCCAGGAGAGATTGGAAGACCTATATAACCGTGGTAAAAAATGTGTAAGTAAAAACGACAAAGGAGAGTTTGTTGGAGAAATAGTTAGGTCTTGGAATAACGATATTAGAAAAACATTAGGAAGAGAACCTCTTACAAGTATAGAAACTGGAGACATAACCAGACTACATAGAGAAGTAAGTAAGAGAGCTAAATATCAAGCCAATAGAGTTGTTCAAGAGATAAAAGCAACTTATGAGTTAGCTATAGCATTGTCTTATACTAAGTTTAATCCAGCTAAATATGTTCCTACGCATCCAGAAAACAGAAGAAATAGACCTATTACAGATAAAGAACTAGCAGAACTAAACAGACAAATAAATATTAGAGAAGCTAAAATACATCCTAGGCATTTAAAATCTATAAAGTACATAAGATTGGTTTTACTTACTGGTGCTAGATGTGTAAGCGAGATTGGTAATGCCAAGTGGTCTGATTTAAAAGACAACAAATTAGTATTAAAAAACCATAAGACTGATTATCAAGGTGAGGATAGAGTTATACAATTATCAAAACAAGCTATGGCGATTATTAATAGTTTAGAAAAAAAGGATGAATATATCCTTGGTGTTAAATATCCTTTTCATACATGGAGAGCTATTAGAGATGCTGCTGGTTGTCCAGATTTACAGTTTAAAGACCTTAGACATAACTTTGGTACTCTAGGTGGTGAGATAGAGAAACTAGAAGACGTATCTGGAATGATGGGCCACTCTAGTACAAGAACCACGGAGAGATATAGAAAGCTAAGAGATCAAAAGGCAGCAATATATAATCAAGAAATATCTGACTACATGACCAAGATAATGATGTCTAATTAGTCTATTGGATTACCTTCTGGGTCAACACCATAGACCATTTCTAATTCAAGTTCGATATAGTGAATAGCTTTTCGTAAGTCTTTCACTCTATCTTCTTTCTCTCTAGTCACATACTTAACTACATTGGTTAAGTTAGGCGTTAGTCCATTGCTATACGCGTACTCTAAAGGTTGAATACCTTTATCTTTATAATGGCTTCCACCAATTTGTTTTTGTGTTGCTTTCATTCTAGCTCTGTCCCACTCTCCAGGAGTTACGTTATCTATACTCATTTATTCCTCCAAATTAATGATTAAATTTTATTGATAATTTTTCTGTAATTTATTTCTGAAGTTTAAATCTGAATAATATTTCTATTATTTTTGCTCAGTCACTTGCTTTATTAAAATTACTTCGAGTAGAATAACATAATCCACACAGTAATAGGTAAACAACATGGAAGAAAAAATATTTTTAAATCAAAACGAACTTGCTGAGCGATGGGGAATGTCTCCAAGAACTTTAGAGAACTGGCGTTCACATGGCAAAGGCCCATCTTATGTAAAGCTAGGTGGTCAAGTTAGATACAAGTTTGAAGAAATCATAAAGCTAGAAGAAACATCACAAGTCGGAGAGTAGTTTGGTCAACGCGCGAAACAAAGGTCGCAGAGGTGAGCGAGAAGTTATTGATGAAATCAAAGAACTTTTAGGTATTCAATTAGAAGTTAACTACTCACAAACATTCGGTGGTGGCCACGACTTACTAGGCTTAGATGGTTTTGCTATCGAAGTTAAAAGAAGAAAAGTTATCACACCAGGAGACTTAAAAAACTTCTGGGAACAAACAACCACGCAAGCAAGGAAGGTAAGACTCTTACCATGCTTATGGTTTAGAGCTGACAGATCAGACTGGCGCGTAATGATAGCTAACACTTACGCACTTAAAAATAATTTATTTGAAATGGAAGATTTCAATGTTGCAATGAATATTTCTACGGAACTATTTGCATCATTAATAAGAGAGGAGTACGGACTTGCCACACGCAATATTATCACCCAGTAGTATTAATAGAATTATTCGTTGCCCTGCTAGTGCAAAGATAAATGCAGCTGCGGAACGTAAAGGTAGCATGGCAGCAGCCAGAGGTACTTCTACTCACGAAATGGTAGAAGCCTTACTTAAAAATAGATTAGATGGTATTTCTTTAGCTGACTATTATCTTGGTAGAACAGTAGATGTAGATGGTTTTAGTTTTGATATTACGCAAGATGACATCGACATGGCAGAAATCTATGTTGATTATATTAATAAAAGAACTGAAGAACTTAACGGTAAATTACTTGTAGAAGAAAAAGTAAATGCTCCAGATATAAACGATGACCTTTGGGGAACTGCTGATGCAGTTATCCTTGGCGAAGGTAATAGAATGGTCGTTGGCGATTTAAAGTCTGGTGCATGGGCAGTAGATGTTGTGATGAACGAACAGCTAATGTGCTACGCCCTAGGTTGCCTATCACGATGGGGCAATGAAGATACAGTCATTGAAATGACAATCGTACAACCAAACAAAAGAGCCTTTCATAAAGATGGGCCTATACGAACTTGGGATATTCAAGCAGTCGACTTAGTTGACTGGGGCTTGAATATTTTGAAACCAGCTTGTGATGAAGCAATGGGTGATGAGCCTAGCTTTAGTGCTGGAAATTGGTGCAAATTCTGTTCACACAAAGAAGTTTGCGAAACCTATAAATCCATGGAGGATAATTAAAATGGTAAATGAAAAGAAGAAGGAACAACCCCTCTTAAGTTTTCAAGATAAAGATGGAAACCCTAGAGAGATATTTGAGAGAGACTTAACTGATGCAACTGCGCCTTTGGTAGAAGAAATCAGCAGAGACTTACAAGCGGAGCAACAGTTGAGTGAAGCATATCAATTAGCAACTAAGACTGTGCATCACATGGAAGCGGTAAGAAAAAATGTAGCTAACACACTAGAGAAGTTAGAAAAAGAATTACCGCCTTACAAAAAGCCTATCAAGATAGAGGGCGTTACTAAGGAGATTAACTAATGTCTTTAGCAGCAATACAAAAGAAAGCAAAAGCAAAACCAAGTATTGTAATTATCTATGGCCCATCTGGGTTAGGTAAAACAACACTTGCAGTAGGAAGTAAAAATCCTGTTGTCTTGCAAACTGAAGAAGGTTTGGGAATCTTAACTAACAACAGAGATATACCTCACTTTCCATTATCAAAAGACTACGATACTTTTCACGGGTATTTAAAATCTTTAGTTGATGCAGATGAACTTGAATACAACACTTTAGTTATTGATAGTTTAGATTGGTTAGAGCCACTTATTCATGCAAAAACTTGTGAAGCACATAAACAACCTTCGATTGAAAGTTTTGGTTATGGTCGTGGGTATGCAGAAGCGTTGAAGTATTGGAGAGAGGTTCTTGATTTAGTAAATATATTAAGAAACGAAAAGAAAATGCGTATCGTTATGATTGCTCATAACCAAATCAAAGCATTTCACGATCCATCTACTGAGGCATACGATAGGCATGAACTTAAAATGCACAAAGCAGCAAGTGCCTTGGTACTTGAAGCAAGTGATATGTGTTTGTTCTTAAACTACAAAAAAGGAACTGTAAAAGTTCAAGGTAGTAAAGGACTAACAAGTAAGACTGTTCAATCTGGAAGGATATTAGTGACCACTGAATCCCCAGCTTGTGTAGCCAAAAACAGATACGGATTACCAGAACAAATATCAGTCGTAGAAGAAGGCGATGACTTTATAGTTAGAGCTGAAAAGACGTGGACTGAAATTGGTAAACTGATTGCGAAGTAATGGCAACTCAACAAGAAAAACTAATTTACTTTATGCGTAAAGCTAAAATTTTAGTTGAAGATTGTATGGATAAAAACGGAGATGATGACCTTATTCTCCCGTTAGGTGCAAACAGAGTCTTAGCAGATGTTGTTGATGCCCTTGAAGAAGAAATAAGTCGAGCAGATGATTACGAGGAATACGACCCTGGGTAATTAATTATTAATTGTTAAATTTTACGGAGGTAATAACATGGATTTAACAGAATTTGGTTTGGATAAAATAGAAGTCGGAGAAAGCTCTGGCGGTGGAGATAGGGTAAAGCCTGGAAGATACAACTTTGAATACGCTGGGTCAGAAATGATTGAGGGTAAGAATGGTTGGAAGGCTTTAAAGATTCACTTTGATGTAGAGGGCGAGATTATAAAAGTTAGTCATGCGTTCACAATGGCACACAATAATGACAAGCCTGTTGAGATAGGCAGAGAGTCATTAATGAAAATGCTAAATGCAATGGGAGTAGCATCAATGAAAAACTCTGATGAACTTCTGGGTAAAAAAGTCGAAGGCGAATTAGTCGTTGGCGAGAAAGGTTATTTAGAAGTCAAAGATGACTTTGGTAATGGTTGGAAGCCTTATGGTTCTACTGCTACTAAAGAAAACGTAGACCCTAAAGACGTATTACCAAAAGAAGATAAAGAGGAAATGTTCCCTAGCGATGTCGAAGACGAAGACGACCTACCTTTTTAATAATGATGATCTTAAGTATCGGAGGCCGAGTCTATGTTCATACTGTCATGGACTTAGCTCTCCGCTACTTCATATCCGCAACGGCAAGATTAAAGGTGCCTGTTGTTATGAACATCTTAAATTTATTGGAGAAGGTAAAAAAATGGAGCAAATTAAAAATTTCGCACAGATTAACGAGGAGCTGTTATCTGTTGCACTAAGTGATAGTAAGTCAACGTACCTAGAAGTTTCTAAAAAAAATAAATCCTTTGTCCTGCATGAATGGACTAAAGAAGACAGGATTAGTTTTATAAGAAGGCTTGTGTCAAGTTATCTCAATAACTCCAAGGCACAGGCTGATGACTGACTTAACACAATTTTATGGAGATAAGGGCGTTGTTATAGATGACAACTATGCCTTTAGTAATACAAGTAAATCTAATGCTGACTTAATCAATGAGATGCGTTCTCATGGTTTGTTAGTTGATTATTTAGATACGACAGGGAACTTAGTTAGAGTTTCTGTAAGTGCTGGTCCTAACCATCGACCAGATAGGGGTGGTGAGCGTTCTGGGTATTATGTTTATAACCAGTTAGATCAAAACTTTGTGTGCGTTTATGGTAATTGGAGAACCAATTTAGAAAACAAGTTTACTTCTTATAATCCTAATGAGATGTCTGCCGAGCAAAAAAGGGTATTACAAACCAAGCTGGAAGAGGCACAAAAGAGGCGAGAGGAGGCTAAGAAAATACAGCATGAACAAGTTGCCGTATACGTTAAGGAAAAGTTTGCTGGTGCGAATGAAGTTATAGAGCATAAGTATCTCACAGATAAAAAGATTAAAAATTATGGTTTAAAAACGATTAATGGAAACCTATTAATCGGGGTGCATTCTATCATAAGAAATAATGATAATGGAATATTAGTTTCAGAAATAAAGTCACTTCAATACATCATGCCAGATGGCAGTAAAAAGTTTGCTGGAGGTGGTGAAGTTAAAGGAAATGTATTCTTAATTGGTTGTGAAGCGCATGAATTACCTGGTTTAGAAACAATTATTTTATGTGAAGGATATGCAACAGGAGCCTCTATATACGAAGCTACGGGTTTACCTGTCGCGGTGGTATTCTCTGCAAATTTCTGTGTCTCTGCGTGTACGAGATTGCGTTCTATAACAGGTGCAAAGTTTATTATTGCACTTGATAACGATACATCTGGGATTGGCGAAAAATGTGCCAATGAAGTAGTCAATAGTATTACTAATGCAGTTTCCAGATTGCCCTCTATTATTGGTGATTTCAATGATTTGTATTTAGAGAAGGGATTAGAACAAGTTAAGTTAGAGTTAATAGAGTCTAAATTTAATATTAGACAATATGCTATTCGCAACTTGGTTGAAGAACCTAAACCAATAGAGTGGTTAGTAGATAGTTTCATTCCTTTTGGTAAACCAGGCATCATTGCAGCTGTCGGTGGCGTTGGTAAGTCTTTATCAATGATTCAATTAGCTTTAGGCATTGCAACTGGCGGTGATTGGTGGGGTAAAACCATAAAACAAAAAGGCTCTACTGTAATTTTTGCAGCTGAAGATGATCTTGGGGAAGTGCATAGAAGGATTGATGCGTTAGACCCATTAGGTTTACGTTTTCAATCCGAGTATGACGTTTATGTATTTCCTATTCCAGAACAAAAAGAACCAATGATTTTATTAAGAGAAGAAGGGATTACGTCCCAGGCAACTGAGTTAGTAGAAGAATTAAAGACAATACCAAATTTAAAACTGGTTGTATTTGACCCATTACAAGCATTTACGACTGGAAATATAAGTTCAAGCAATGAAGTTGGTCAGTTATGGGGTAGTTATTGTGCAAATATTAGCGCAAGGATAGGTGTCACAACTTTAACAGTTCATCACTTGGCAAAATCGGCCCTTACTAATGACTCAGATGATGCGCTTTCTCACAGAGCAGAAATTCGCGGAGCCTCGTCCATCACGGACTCAGTTCGTTTTGCTATCGCAATGTGGTTAGCGGATAACGATACTTGCGAAAAGATATGCTTGGAGCAAGGTATTGAAGTAGACAGAATGGCAGTTGTAAAAGCCAGTTTAGTTAAAAGTAATTCTGGAAACGTAGATTATGCGACCAAAACTTTGGTTAGACGTGGTGCAGTTTTAGAAATTTTAGATCAAAATAAAAAGTCCTTTGATTGGGACTAAGGAGTAAATGAAATGAATGGAAAGGGAAGTGACCAACGACCAAGACAAATAGATAAGAAAATATTTGAGGATAATTGGGATAGAATATTTAGTAAGAAAAAGACCAAAAAAGAGTCTAAAAAAGACAAAAAGAAGGATACTTAATTGGGTACCCATATACCCAATAGCAGGGTACCCATATACCCAATGATTGACCATACGGGTACCCATATATCCAAGACTAGACTAATAGAGAGAGTGAGCCTGTCGGCTCATCTCTCAGGGGTAAAAAGTATGAGTAATATTTAAGGATAATGTTGGGTTGTAATACTATAACTAATCATTACATGAATCGTGAAAACTTTAGGAGCAAAATGAAACAGTTAGAGAGCAGAATGATAGAAGCGAGAGATGAGTTTTACAGGAATAAGCGGAGGAAAGGTTTCATGGCGTTCTGGTGGTCTGACCCGTTGCATTATTTATTGGTGTTGGAAGTTGCTATTGCTGACGCGAGTAGCAAAAGCATTAATTTTGAAACAATAGTGAAACTATTGCCAGGAAGCATGGGGAGTCGGTCAACGGTGGCAACGGTGTTAGAGGACTTTGTCGCGAGAGGGTATATGTGCAAGGACGTAGGGAAGGATAAGAGGGAGAGAGTCTATACGATTTGCAAAGACTCGATGGTGTTAATGAATGAATGGTTTACGAAAAGGGATTTTAGTCTCAGGGCGGTTAGTTAGTTGAATAAGGAAAAGTGGTGGTTAGTCGTAGAAGCGATTGAGACTCCAGAGAAGAGTGGGTTGATAACCTACGGTGTAGCCATGAAGTATAAGAGTTATTCGAAGCTGAAGAAGGTTGTCTGGAAGTGGTATAAGAAACATCTGGGCAGAACCGATTTAAAGGGTAGGGAGAAGCTCGTCTTGTATGCTTTGTGCGAGAGGTATTCGGCCCAGGATTATTCAAGCCATGATGCGGTTAGCTACTTGGCGTTAATGATTGGTATGAACAGGAAGACCGTTAGTAAAGGTATTCAAAATCTTATGGATCAAAATATTATTTGGTGTGCGATTGATGGGGAGAGGAAAGTGTTGCGAAGCCTAAAGAGGGGCGTTCAGCATAAGCATTTCTTATTCGTTGGTTTGGGCGTGATGTTGGAGAGAGAAAGCCAAGAAGAGTAATTATACTTTAGGGGGTTTGAGATACCCTTCTCAGCCTTCGTGATTGGTTAATTATACCTTAAACAAGATTGAATGAATGAAGTATCTGCTTCATCATACGTTTTAAAATATTCAATGTCTGAATAAACACCGCTTTTTCTTTTTGGTTCGTATTTATCGCCCTTGTATTCAAGAACATCAATATAGTATTTATTGCCTTCTTGTTTTAAAAGCACATAAGGTTTTTTAGTTTCTTTGTGCGTGATTCTGCTTTGTAATATTGTTTTAGTCATTTTAGTTATACCTGTCTTTTTGATAAGTTTCTTTAATTTGGTTTTTAGTGACTCGTCTTACTTGTTTGGTTTCCTCGTCAAGAAAAGCAACTCTTTTGAGATTATTTTCTTTGTAATCTCCTCGGACGTATCCAAAAATTGTAGTTCCGTGTATTTGTACTCTAATCATTAGTACCCCTTTTTAATTTTAAAAAATTTATCTATGAAATCCATAAGCGGATAGTTCTTTTCACATTCAGCCCATGCAGTAATTTCATCAGCGAAATGCAAAAGCGTTTCTTTGCTTTCTGGCTCGTAGCGTTTAACTCTAAATTTAAAGTTCTTGTTATCTTCTGCTTGTAAGTGTTGCGTTGCTAGTTCTTTGGCTTGTTCGTATATATATTTATTGGTTTCTAATATAAATGCGGTTGCTTGTTCTAGTTG
>Ga0206682_10000722_pt1 | contig 34666 bp, 34 predicted proteins | sample M240m12015metaG_FD_155444 | JGI IMG/M metagenome (GOLD analysis project Ga0206682, IMG submission 155444) | Ammonia-oxidizing marine archaeal communities from Monterey Bay, California, United States - M2 40m 12015 | ecosystem: Environmental > Aquatic > Marine > Intertidal zone | place: USA...
CCCCATTCAACGCTCTCAAAAAAACGCATAGATCCAAACCAATAACTGCTAAACTCAACGTCTTAGACGACTAATTTACCCTAGCATAGAACAATAAAACATGGCCTTTGATATGAAAATGGCGCTGGTGCGGCCAGCCCTCAAATACGCACTGGAGCGCAATGGCCATGGTGCCGCTCTGGGTTTCACTCTGGATAGAGTCGAGCGTGGCGAAACCCATCTCACTTTTCCCTATCGCGAAGATCTAGTAGGCAATCCAATCACTGGCGTAGTTCATGGCGGCACTATTGTCACCCTGCTCGATACTGCCTGCGGTTGCTCGGCCATGACGGTACAAAAGAAGCCGTCGGTTACTCCGACTATGGATCTGCGGTTGGATTATATGCGTCCAGCTCAGCCCCATAAGCCAATTTATGTTGAGGCCAAAGTCTACCGCCAGTCATCCAATGTGATTTTCTGTCGCGGTGTGGCCTGGCAGGATGATAAAGAGAACCCTATAGCGCATTGCGTGGCTAATTTTATGAAGGTCGATTCTCAAAGTATTCAGTTTCGCAGCATTGCGCTGAAAAAGTTGCGTCGTTTAATGCCCTGGCGTCAGGATCCAATCAATGATGTGGGGGCCAAATAATGAATAATCAGACCACAGATGAATTATTGCTCGACTGGCAAGAGCGTGTAGGTGCTGCTCGCCAAGAATGTGATCCGCAGTCATTGCTGGATATGATTCCCTACGCCGCCTTTATTGGTGCCCAAGCTAAAGTAGACGATCAGCGTCTGCTCTATTGGTTGGATAAACGCGCGTCGAATATTGGCAACCCCTCACTGCCAGCGATTCACGGTGGTGTGATCGGGGGATTCCTTGAGCTGGCTGCGGCGATCGAAATTATTTATAGCCTTGATGTCGCTGAGGTGCCCAAGGTTGTGGATTTTTCTCTCGACTATCTGCGTCCCGGTCGCTACAAGACCATCTACGCTAGCTGCAAGGTGATGCGTCAGGGCAAAAAACTGGTTAATGTCTCGGCCAAGGCCTGGCAAGATGATGAGCAAACGCCAATTGCTACGGCACGCTGTCACTTTCTAATCTGAGTGCTTGAAATCTAATTCTCCGCCCCCATCTGATTATCCATGGAGACAGTCCATGTCATTAATATCAGATCAGGAGATCATCAGCATATGACCGCAAAGACTCAAGACAAAGCCGAAACACTGGGTTTTCAAACTGAAGCTAAGCAGCTTCTTCATCTTATGATTCACTCGCTTTACTCCAACAAGGAGATATTTCTGCGCGAGTTGATTTCCAATGCCTCCGATGCAACCGATAAGTTGCGCGTTGAAGCCCTGGAGAATTCTGCTCTCTATGAAGATGACGGCGACCTGCGTATTCGCATTGCTGTGGACGAAGAAGCCAAGACCATCACTATCTCTGATAATGGTATTGGTATGTCGCGGGACGAAGTGATCTCCAACTTGGGTACGATTGCCCGTTCAGGCACTTCCGAGTTTATGAAAAACCTCACTGGCGATCAAAAGAAAGACTCCCAGTTGATCGGCCAGTTTGGTGTCGGCTTCTACTCTTCCTTTATTGTTGCTGAGCGTGTGGTGGTCGAAACCCGTCGCGCTGGGGCAGCTGCTGATCAGGCCATTCGTTGGACCTGTGAAGGCGAAGCGGATTATCAGATCGAAAATATTGATCGCGCTGAGCGCGGTACGTCAATCACATTGCATATTAAGAGCGATGAGCATGAGTTTGCCAGCGACTGGCGTCTGCGCAGTATCGTTAAGAAATACTCTGACCATATCGCTATTCCAGTAGAGATGGTCAAACAAGAAATGCCCGCTGCGCCTTCAGAAGACGATGCAGTAGTAGCGGACGTTGACAAAGCACCAGAGTGGCAGGCTGTTAACGATGCTCAGGCACTGTGGACACGCTCGCGTCAGGATGTCAGCGACGATGAGTACAAAGAATTCTACCGTTTAGTGTCTCACGATTTCGCCGAGCCGTTGGCCTGGAGTCACAACCGCGTTGAAGGTAAGCAAGACTATACCAGCTTGCTCTATATCCCCGGCATGGCACCAATGGACCTCTATCAGCGTGAAGCGTCTCGCGGTATAAAACTGTATATCAAGCGCACCTTTATTATGGATGATGCAGAACAGTTTATGCCTATGTATCTGCGCTTTGTGAAGGGTGTTCTAGACAGCGCAGATCTGCCGTTAAATGTCTCTCGTGAAATTCTCCAGAAGACACCATTGGTTGATAGTATTCGTGCAGCCCTGACCAAACGTGTGCTGGATATGCTCGGCAAAATGGCGACCAACGAGCCAGAAAAATACGCTACTTTTTGGACTCAGTTTGGTCCTGTGCTTAAAGAAGGCCCGAGCGAAGATCACAACAATCGCGAAAAAATTGCCAAGCTATTCCGTTTCGCCAGCTCAACCAGCGATTCTGCTGCCACCGATGTTAGCCTGACTGATTATGTTAGTCGCATGAAAGAAGGGCAGGACAAGATCTACTACCTAACGGGCGACAGCCACTCAGTCATTAATAACAGCCCGTACTTGGAGATTTTCCGCAAGCACGGTGTTGAAGTAATACTGATGTCAGATCGTATCGATGAGTGGATGATGGGTTACCTGACTGAGTTTGATGGAAAATCCTTCCAAGATATTGCCCGCGGTGAACTGGATCTGAGCAAAATCACTGGTGAAGAGCCAAAAGCTGATGACGCTGATAAAAAAGACGGCGACGACAGTGATCAGGACGCTCTATTAAAGCGCATTAATACGCTTCTTGAAGGCAAGGTTGATGAAGTTCGCAGCACTACACGACTGACCAGCTCGCCAGCTTGCCTGGTAGTTGGCGCCGACGATATGGGTGAGCAAATGCGCAAGATTATGGCCGCAGCCGGACAACCAGTACCGGAAGTTAAGCCGATTCTTGAGATCAATGCTGAGCATCCTCTAGTCAATAAGCTCAACGCTGAAACGGATGACAGCAAGGCTACATTGTTAGCCAGTGTTCTGTTTGATCAGGCCGCTCTGTCGGCTGGTCGACCGCTGGAAAATCCGGCGCAGTTTGTGCAACAGCTGAACAGTTTAATGTTTGACGCTTAAGCGCTGTTTATGCAGCACCCCAAGCACCCTTCGTGATATTTCAGGAAGGGTGCTTTTTTGTATGGCGGCTGTCACTGAGGCTTACATCCCCCTATAATGCTGATCCTAGCAGTTTTTAGTTGTAAGCTCATTGCAGGGGCTTAGCCATTTGGAGCAGGGTTTTTTGACAACAAATAATAATTATAAAATTGCCGTTTTAGGCGCAGGCAGCTTTGGTACCGTGATCGCCAATATGCTCGCGGTCAATGGATTTGCCACCACATTATGGATGCGCAGTGACAAGCAGTTGCAGGCTATTAACAGTAGTGGTGAGAATGCAGCCTATCTTCCCGGATATCAATTTGATCCAACACTATGTTTTACCACTGAGTTAGAGCAAGCCTTAGACGGCGCGGACACAGTGTTTTTCGCTGTGCCCAGCAGCGCGCTGCGACAGGTTGCCAAGTTGGCCAAAGCGTGGATTAATGCAGATGCACTCTTAATCAGTACTGCCAAGGGGATAGAGGCAGATAGCTTTGCGCTACCCAGTCAGATTCTCGAGCAAGAGCTACCGAATGCTAAGGTGGGTGTGCTCAGTGGCCCCAATCTGGCCAAAGAAATTGCCAGCTATGAAATTACCGCCACGGTGATTGCCAGCGAGCATGATGAAGTCTGTATCCGTGCCCAAGAGATATTAGCCTCGAAGTATTTTAGGATTTACGCTAATCACGATCGCTACGGTGTTGAGTTAGCCGGCGCGTTAAAAAATATTTATGCCATTGTCGCGGGTATTGCCGAGGCCATGGGCGTCGGGCAGAACACCAAGAGTGTGGTACTAACTCGCAGTCTTGCTGAAATGAGTCGCTTTGCTTGTCAGCTGGGTGCTGACCCATTAACCTTTCTGGGCCTCAGTGGTGTTGGCGATCTCTATGTTACCTGCAGCTCGCCTCTGAGCCGTAATTTCCGTATTGGTGTGGCGCTGGGAAGTGGCAACAGTCTCGACCAGGCGATTATTGATGTTGGCCAAGTGGCCGAAGGTGTAAATACGACTAAACTAGTCAAAGAGAGGGCCGATGAATTGGGTATTTATATGCCATTGGCCTCGGCTCTGTACGCCACTATGTTTGAACAGCGACCGATTGTTGAGTCTCTGCGCACCATGATGGTTGCAGAACAAAATACTGATGTTGAATTTATGGTGAAACCAAATGACCGATAAAAAGATATCCTTACTCAATAGCAATACTTGGATCCGCGGCGCCTACATGCTGTTATTTGGCCTATTGTTGGTTGCTGCAAGGCTAATTGTTAGCCTAGTGGTAGTGGTACAGTTTATATTTGTGCTGTTTTTTGGCTCAGACAACGACAACCTGCGCAACTTAGGTCAGGGCCTAGGTAAATGGGTTTATCAAACGCTGATGTTTCTAACCTTTAATAGTGAAGATAAGCCTTTTCCCTTTGATGAATGGCCGACGACTGATCCCTCTGAGGGTTATTCTGTTCATTCAGTTGAGGACGCTGAGTTAGTCGATACTGACGAGATGGGTGTGAGAGAAGCAGATGCCAAAGAGGTGGTTAATGACGATATACCCTCGTTCACTGCTGAGCAGTCTGATACCGACGGAGAGGATCCCAAACCAACAAGTTAACGTTGTAAGAGTTATAAATAGATTCGCCGGCTGCGGTGTTCCCTCAGCTGGCTTTTTTATGCCTCTGGCAGTGAATGGACGTTAACTCAACTTTAAATCAAACCTAAATATAAACTAAATCAACGTTTCTTATGCGAGACGCTTAAACCGACCAATAATTAGAAAATGTTAGCAGCTAAGCTGAAGATCGGCGGTTGTTAAATAATAACGGAATCCACTATGTCTCTTAGTTTTATCAGTGAAAGAACCTTCGATGTAAACGGCTTAACCCTTACCGCAAAAGAGTGGGGCTCCCCTGGTTACACGCCAGTAATAGCCCTCCACGGTTGGCTGGACAACGCCGCCAGTTTTGATCTTATGCTGCCGTTTTTAAGCGATATGCATGTAATTGCTGTCGACTGTGCTGGCCATGGCGGCAGCAGCTTTCGCTCTGCGGATTCGGGCTACAATATCTGGCAGGATATAGCCGAGATTCTGGGTGTTGCCGACCAGATGGGTTGGGAGCAATTTGCGCTATTGGGTCATTCTCGCGGCGCTATTATTTCCACCTTGATTGCCGGTGCCTTTCCTACACGAATCAGCCATGCTGCCTTGATTGATGGCTATATGCCGGGTCTTGCAGATGCAAAGGGTACGGCGATTCAGATGGCCAAATCGGTCTACGAAGCCAAACGTTTTGGCGCTGCAAGTCCGAGTTTCTTTCCTGACTTTGATCGCGCGGTACAGGCTCGTGTTAATGGCTTTATCCCGCTCAAAGAAGGTGCTGCAGCAGTACTCGCACAGCGCGGTGTTCGTCAGCACGAGAGAGGCTTTTACTGGCATACAGATCAGCGTCTCAAAGCTGCGTCACAAATTAAGCTAACCCGTGAACATATGCAGGATTTTTTCAGCTCGGTCACAGCCCCAGTAATGCTAATTCAAGCCGAGGATAGCGGCTTTAAGCCCGATGCTCAACAGGATGAAGCCTTTTCCTGGATAACCAATTTTCGCCTGCTTAAAATGCCCGGTTCACACCATTTACATATGGAAGAACAGGCTGAGCAAGTGGCTGAGGAAGTGCAGAAGTTTATTCTTCCCTAGCGGCTTTGAGCGGTTAATTAAACGACACTGGGAGAGACAAAATGACGCAGCTTCACCAACAGCAGTGCATCCTCTGTCGAGCGGATTCAGATCCAGTAGTGGGTGACGAGTTAGATAATCTAATGCTTGAGCTCAGCGACTGGCGGTTGGAGACCTATGGCAGTGTTAAGCAGCTGGAAAAACTGTTTAGCTTTTCCGACTACGCGCAGTCCATGGCCTTTACCCAGAGAATTGGCCAGCTGGCTGAAGCTGAAGACCATCATCCATCGATCCTCACAGAGTGGGGCAAGGTCAGAGTGACCTGGTGGACCCATGCGATTAACGGTCTGCATATCAATGACTTTATTTGTGCGGCCAAGACAGACGAGCTAGCCGAGCAATAAGTCGTCAGTTAGTAGGCAATACACAGCCTATTTGCTAAAAAGCTCGTTTACTCAAAAGCTCGTTTAATAAAAAGCTCGTTTAATAAAAAGCCCACTTAAAAGTGGGCTTTTGTGTTTCAAGATCCAGCTTCGAGCTCTAACTATGATCTCAGCAGAGTCAGAAACTCAGTGCGGGTTGCCTGATCAGAGCGGAAGGTGCCCAGCATGGCTGAGGTTTTCATCGATGAGTTCTGTTTCTCAACACCGCGCATCATCATGCACATATGTTTGGCTTCAACAATCACACCCACACCGCGAGCTTCAGTGACATCGGCAATAGTCGAGGCAATCTGCTGCGCCAACGCTTCCTGAATCTGCAAGCGACGGGCAAACATATCCACTACACGGGCAACTTTCGACAATCCCAATACCTTACCATTGGGAATATAGGCGACGTGGCACTTACCGATAAAGGGCAACAAGTGATGTTCGCAAAGTGAGAACAGCTCAATATCTTTAACAATCACCATCTCTTCAGAATCTGAGGGAAACAGTGCATCGTTGATCACTGTTTTGATATCCATGTCATAGCCGCTAGTGAGATAGGAGAAAGCCTTAGAGGCTCTATCTGGAGTGTCTAAGAGTCCTGGGCGGGTAATATCTTCGCCAGTACTCTGAATAATTTTTTCGTAGTGATCTCTCATTGAAATGATTCCAGGCCAGTAAAATTGTGTTGTTATTTATACGACGCATTCTGTAACAAAGTGCACATTATTGCTAGTTTCAAGGGTAAAATGTTTGCCTAACGGAGATTAGAAAACCATGTCAGAGAATGAAGCAGCTCCCGAGTCAGAGATTGATCTGGGCTCGACAATAAAAAGCGCGGCCAATACAGTTGCCGAGATGCTCGATCAGGGCCAGGCGCTGTTTGAGCAGAGTGATGTCTACTTTGGTCACGGCACAGATAATGCTTGGGATGAAGCGGTCTATCTGCTTTCCTTTGTGCTCGATCTAGCCCCAGATGTTGATCGTGCGGTGCTTGAAAAAGTGCTTACTCCGCAGCAGCAGGCGGCTATCCTGGCACTCTATCAGCGTCGAATCCAAGAGCGTATTCCGGCTGCTTACCTTACCGGTCGAGCTTGGTTTTGCGGCTTGCCTTTTGCTGTCGATGAGCGCGTGATTATTCCCCGTTCACCGATTGCTGAGATGATAATGACTGGCTTTGAGCCCTGGTGTGCCAGCGAGCCGAGCCGAGTGCTCGACCTCTGCACTGGCAGTGGCTGCATAGGTATTGCCTGTGCCTACGCCTTTGAGAGCGCTGAGGTAGTACTAAGCGATATCTCTCCAGAGGCCTTGCAAGTGACCGACGCTAATATAGCCCAGCACAAGCTAGGCTATCGCGTCTCAGCAGTGGAATCGGACCTGTTTGAAATGATGCCCGGCGAGATGTTTCAATTAATTGTCAGCAATCCGCCCTATGTGGATGCTCAGGATTTCGCCTCCATGCCTGACGAATATTCACATGAGCCCGAAATCGCTTTGGCCTCTGGTAATGACGGTCTCGATTTTACTCGCAGATTATTGCGCGAGGCGGCAGACCATCTGACTGAAGAGGGCGTGCTGGTGGTTGAAGTGGGCAATTCTTGGGTGGCTCTAGAGCGAGATTTCCCCAGCGTGCCATTTTTGTGGCTCGAATTTAGCGAGGGTGACGGCGGGGTGTTTCTGCTGACCCGAGAACAGTTGCTCGAACACCGGGAATCTTTCTAATAACTTACGTATAATCGCTGGCTTTACCGCAGCTACTACAAGGCTCAACCGCATTATGTCCGGAAACAGTATAGGAAAACTCTTCACCGTAACCAGCTTTGGCGAGAGCCATGGTTTAGCAATTGGCTGCATAGTCGACGGTTGCCCTCCAGGATTAGAGATCAGTGCTGCCGATCTGCAGCCGGATCTGGATCGTCGCAAACCGGGTCAGTCGCGGTACACCACCCAGCGCCGTGAAGACGATGAAGTAAAAATACTCTCGGGCATCTTCGAGGGTAAGACTACCGGTGCCTCTATCGGAATGATCATTGAAAACAAGGATCAGAAGTCTAAAGATTACAGTAAAATCAAAGACTTGTTCAGACCTTCCCATGCAGATTATACCTACCATCAGAAGTATGGCGAGCGCGACTATCGCGGTGGCGGACGCAGCTCAGCCCGTGAAACAGCGATGCGCGTTGCCGCTGGCGCCATAGCCAAAAAGTATTTGCACGAGCGCTTGGGGGTCGAAATTTTCGGCTATGTCTCCCAGTTGGGTCCGATTGTCGCCGAGCGCTTTGTTCAGGATGAGATTGAGCAGAATCCGTTTTTCTTCCCCGATCCGGATAAGATTGGCGAGCTCGAAACCTATATGCAGGCATTGACCAAAGAGGGCAATTCGATTGGTGCTCAAGTCACTGTAGTCGCCACGCAGGTTCCTGTGGGGTTGGGCGAGCCGGTGTTTGACCGACTCGATGCTGATTTGGCTCATGCGTTGATGGGTATTAATGCGGTAAAAGGCGTAGAGATTGGTGCCGGCTTTGATTCAGTCAGCCAGAAGGGCACTGAACACCGCGACGAAATGTCCCCAGAGGGTTTTCTGTCAAATAATTCTGGTGGCATTCTCGGGGGTATTTCATCTGGGCAGAGCATAGTTGCTAACCTGGCTCTAAAGCCAACCTCGAGCCTGCGAATTCCTGGTCAGTCGATCAATACTGCTGGCGAAACAGTAGAAGTGGTTACCACAGGTCGCCATGATCCTTGCGTTGGTATTCGCGCGGTACCCATTGCTGAAGCTATGCTGGCAATTACCTTGATGGATCACTACCTTCGCAATCGCGGTCAGAACGGTGATGTGGACAGTGGTCTGGTATCCGTTGGGCCGGAGCGTTAGCCTCAGCCGGTTAGATCGAATGGCAGCTTCCAGTTATGGTTAATAAGTGGTGCTGCCATTTTAGCGTTCAAGCCAGTCTAAATTTTTAGATCATTCAGCCAGTTAAGCAAATCCCCATAGACCTCGGTTTTATTGGTTTCATTCAGCATTTCATGATGCCCGCCATGATAAAGACGGCAGCTTACCTGACTGACGCCGCCCCTTTTAAGCATCGACTCCAACTTCTTCACCCCTTTGCCTGCACCCCCCACAGGATCCAGTGCGCCGGAAAATATATAGATCGGCAATTGCTTGCTGATTGTGGCCATTGCCGCCGGTGCCGACAGCTCTGCTAAACCACGCAAGAAGTCATACCAAGATTGAGTCGATATAGCACCCCCGCAGTAGGGGTCAGCTATATAGCGATCGACAGTGTCTGGGTCGCTGGATATCCAGTCCTTTTCTGTGCGCACCGGCTTAAAGGCATTGTTGAAAGCACCAAAGGACATGGTTTCTAGCAGTTTGCTTACCGATTGCCCTCCCAGGCGGGCGCGCTCGACTCTAGCGATCTGACTGGCGGTGCTGCAGAACCAGGGCGGGGCATAATTGGAGCCGGACAGTACCAGCCCGTGCAGGCGGCTGGTGAGTTTTTCGGCATAGCGCTGGCAAGTATGCATGGCTAAAAAAGAGCCCATGCTGTGGCCGAGGATAATCAGTGGCAGTGTGTTGTCACTGCCAATATGTTCGATAAGTTGCAGCTGGTCATCGACCATCTGATTCCAGCCATCGCTATCGGCGAAGTGGTAGAGGTTGCCGTTGGCCTCAGCAGTTTTGCCGTGGCCGCGGTGGTCGTCGGCGGTAACATGAAAACCCTGTTGATTGAGGTAGGCGGCTAGTTCCACGTAGCGGGCGCTGTGCTCTGCCATGCCATGCATAATATGCACCCAGGCTCGGGGTGTTTGCGGGTCTTGAACAGGCCACTCATGGTAATAGCAGTCGCCGGATTCACCGGAGTTAAAGGCTATGGTTTTTAGGTTAGTGCTATTTAGGTTCATGGTTTTTAGGCTCATGTTTTTTTATCGTTATTATTGATTGGTCACTTCGTATCTGGTTCTGAGATCCCTCGTCGCTACGCTCTGTCGGGATGATAGGTGAGGCGCTCTGTCGGTATCTCAGGTAAGTCACTCTGTCGGAATGACGGGTAAGTCTCTTTGCCAAGGCGTCAGGTAAGAGGCGTAATACATACCACTGTCATCTCGAACGTATGTGAGAGATCTCAGCCCCCCCCCCCCAATCACACCACTCTGTCAAACACTTTTATAAATCTAACAGCAGTTATTATGCCTTAAAAAGAGTGAATTACCGCGCTACTCTGTATAATCGGACCACCGGTTTTTGGATACCCAATAATATGCCACATTTTCAACGCATAGGTTTGCTCGCAAGTCTCGAGGTCCCCGAGGTACGCGACTCCCTAAACAAACTCGAAGCCTTTCTTTTAAGTCAGGGGTGTGAGGTCGTCTACGAGGAGCGTGCAGCCAAAGTGGTGGACTGGCCCGTAGACAAAGTTCTGCCCCTAGATGAGTTTCCCGGTGCGGTTGATCTGGGCATTGTGGTCGGGGGCGACGGCAGTATGCTTAGCGCCAGTCGCAGTATGGCCGCGAGTAAAATTCCATTGCTTGGTATCAATCGTGGCCGACTGGGATTTTTAACCGATATCTCTCCAGATGAAATTGCCGAGCGGGTTCTGCCGGTGCTCTCTGGTGAGTACAAGCAATCCAGCCGCTTTATTCTTGAAACCTCCATCACCCGTCATGGCAAGTTGATTGCCGAAGGGCTGGCGGTAAACGATATAGTTTTACACCCGGGTCAGTCGGTTAGGATGATGGCCTTTGAACTCTATGTGGATGGCGAGTTTGTCTATAGCCAGCGCTCCGACGGTCTGATTGTCGCCACCCCCACAGGCTCAACTGCCTATGCTTTGTCCGCCGGTGGTCCCCTGTTGTGCCCCGAGTTGGATGCCATGGTAGTGGTACCCCTGAATCCACATACATTGAATAGTCGGCCCATTGCACTCCACGGTAATTCGCAGATCGAAATCCGTGTTAGCTCGCGCAATGAGCTACACCCATTGATTACCTGTGATGGTCACAATGATTATCTCAGTGAGCCGGGAGATATTATTACCATCCGCAAACATCGCGATGGGGTGATTTTGATTCATCCCAAAGATCACAATTTCTACAGCATCTGTCGCTCTAAGCTCGGTTGGGGCAGTCGCTTGGACAGAGCCAAAGCCAAATAATGTCAGCTGAACCACCTGATTCATCCAGGGCAGAGGAGTCCTCAGCCCGATCCCGCTGGCGCACGGCAGCTAAGCAGCACCCAGTAACTGCGCTGCTATTTTTCGGCTGTCTATTTGGTTGGTTTGTGGGTAGCTTTTTCTATCCGATTCCAAAACTATTTGTCTTTGGTGGAATTGCCGAAGCTGAACTCTGGCGTCTTGTCAGTCCCATATTTGTTCACTTTGGACTCATGCACTTTGTCTTTAATGGTCTATGGTTATCCCTGCTTGGCGGAAGAATTGAAACCCTTTTGGGACCGGTGCATCTCTTGCTGCTGGTTCTGGTCAGCGCGGTAATCTCCAATATGGCGCAGTTTGTCTGGACTGGCTCAGTTGCCTTTGGCGGAATGTCGGGTGTGATCTATGCCTTGCTCGGCTATATCTGGATTCGCAATCTGCTTGCGCCCCATCCCATTCTGGCGCTACCCAAAGAGCTGATCGGCTTTATGTTGTTTTGGTTGCTGTTTTGTATGACGGGTGTTTTGGATTTTTTATTGGGTGTTGGTATCGCCAATGCAGCCCATTTCGGCGGTTTAATCGTAGGTATGCTATTGGGTTTGATTTTTGGTTTGGTCGGCACTGTCAGAACGAGGTTTAAATAGATAATGGATTTACAGCAGTTATTGGAAAGCATCACGCCAGACATTTGTGAAAGCTTGAAGCGCGCAGTGGAGCTGGGCAAGTGGCCCGATGGCCGCGCTTTAACTGATGAACAAAAGGCTCTCTGCATGCAGGCAATTATTGCCTACGATCAGCGCAAACCTGCTGAGCAGCGCACCGGTTATGTTCCGCCGAAGACCACTGCCTGTTCGCCTCCGCCAGACGAACAACCATTGAAATGGCAAAATTAATTAAGGCTAAAGCATGTCGATAAAAGCTTCCGGGCATCTGGAAAAAATGTATAGCTCCCTTGGCGAAAATGGCCAGGTCGAGTACCAACTGCCCCTAGATGACCAGCGTATTGGGATGAATGCGCTAATCGGCAAGGCTATTTCCATCGAGCACTTGGGTGATATTCACTGCATCCACTGCGGGCGACGCTCGAAAAAGAGTTTTAGTCAGGGCTATTGTTATCCTTGCTTTGCCAAGCTGCCTCAGTGCGATACCTGCATTATGAGCCCAGAAAAATGCCATTTTCATCACGGTACCTGTCGCGATCCAGAGTGGGGTGAAAAATTCTGCTTTACAGATCATTTTGTCTACCTCGCCAATTCCTCGGGCGTTAAGGTGGGCATTACTCGCGGCACTCAGTTACCCACCCGTTGGATTGATCAGGGTGCAACTCAGGGTTTGCCAATCTTCCGTGTCCAGACACGCTACCAGGCAGGGCTTATTGAAGATTGCTTGCGCGAACATATAGCGGATAAAACCCACTGGCAAAAGATGCTTAAGGGCAATGCCGACGATGTGGATTTAGCGGCGATCAGAGATGAGTTAATGAGCAAGTCAGAAGAGGGGCTCGAACTTCTCGAAGAAGAATATGGCTTGCAAGCACTGCAGCGCCTTTACAGCGAAAGCACCACAACAATTGATTTTCCGGTTAGCCAATGGCCGGAAAAAGTGAAAAGCTTTAATCTCGATAAGCAGCCTCTGGTAGAAGGCGTGTTGCTGGGTATCAAAGGTCAGTATCTGATACTCGATAGCGGAGTGATTAATATCCGTAAATTTACTGCCTACAACATTGAATTTTCTGCTGCGGCCTAAGAGCCTATGCGGTAAACATTATTACAGGGAACGTTATTATGAAAGATGCACTGCCACAGACTATTTATCTCCAAGACTACAAAGTATCGCCCTTTGAAATTGAGAAAACCGAACTGGTTTTTGATCTGGGTAACGACCACACCAAGGTAACGGCCACACTTTCAATCCTACGCAATTCACTCAGTGACGAGCAGGGCGCCGATCTGGTTTTGCATGGCAGTGAAGGGCTTGATCTGCAGTCCGTATCGGTCGATGGTCAGCTGCTGGAAGAGGGTGCCTATAGTCGTGACAGTGATTCTCTCAGTATTAGCGGCCTTGCGGATCGCGCAATAATCACCACCGAAGTGCTGATCAAGCCCCAAGACAATACCACCATGATGGGCCTCTATCGTTCTCGCACCATGTATTGCACCCAATGTGAAGCCGAGGGCTTTCGCGATATCACCTACTATTTAGACCGTCCGGATGTTATGTCGGAATTCACCACCAAAGTGATTGCCGATAAAGCCCAGTATCCGGTCCTGCTATCCAATGGCAACCCGATTGAGCGTGGCGAACTTGATGGCGGTCGCCATTTTGTTACGTGGCACGACCCCTTTAAAAAGCCTGCCTATCTATTTGCTCTGGTTGCCGGCACCTTAAGCTGTGTCGACGATAGCTTTACCACACTGTCTGGCCGCCAAGTGGCGCTGCAAATCTTTGTCGAAGAGAAAGATCTGGATAAATGTGCTCACGCCATGCTTTCCCTTAAGCACTCAATGCGCTGGGACGAACAAGCCTATGGCCGCGAATACGATCTGGATATCTTTATGATCGTTGCCGTGGATGACTTTAATATGGGTGCCATGGAAAATAAAGGGTTAAATATCTTTAATACGTCGGCGGTATTGGCCAATCCCAAGACCACCACCGACGCCGCCTTTCAGCGTGTCGAAGCCATTGTTGCCCATGAGTACTTCCATAACTGGTCTGGCAATCGAGTCACCTGTCGCGACTGGTTTCAGTTAAGCCTTAAAGAGGGTTTTACTGTCTACCGCGACTCCCAGTTTTCGGCTGATATGAACTCAGCAACGGTCAAGCGTATAGAAGATGTCAGCTATCTGCGCACCCATCAGTTCGCCGAAGATGGCGGTCCCATGTCCCATTCGGTGCAGCCAGATGCCTACATGGAGATCAATAACTTTTATACCCTGACCATCTATGAGAAGGGCGCCGAAATAGTCGGCATGATCCGCACGCTGCTCGGTGCTGACACCTTCCGTCAAGGCAGCGATCTCTATTTTGATCGTCACGATGGCCAGGCAGTGACCATTGAAGAGTTTGTTAAAGCCATGGAAGACGCCAGTGGTCGTGACCTGACGCAATTCCGTCGCTGGTACAAGCAGTCGGGCACACCGCAATTGGCGGTAACTTCGCGCTATGATACGGCTGACCGCACGTTCACCCTAGACTTTTCTCAGAGCTGCCCAGCCACCCCAGGGCAGGCACAGAAGCAGCCATTTGTTATCCCGGTTAGGCTTGGTTTGGTTGGCGCATCAGGTGATCTGCCACTGAATAGCAATGGCGATACTGAGATGGTCTATGAGATTAGCCAAACCGATCAGCAATTGATCATTGAGAATGTCGGTGAAGCGCCAGTGCCCTCATTGCTGCGTGAATTCTCCGCTCCGATTAAACTCGATTACGCGTACAGCAAAGAGCAGTTGCTGCACTTGATGGCCAACGACAGCGATGGTTTTAACCGCTGGGATGCAGGTCAAAAGCTGAGCTTCGCGTTACTTGAAAAACTCACCGCTGACAGCCACCAGCAGCGCCCACTGGAAATGGACAGTCAGCTAATTGCCGCCTACAAATCTTTGCTCAGCGACCCTAATTTGGACCCTGCAATGGTGGCTCTCATGTTGCAATTACCCAGCGAAGCCCAGCTCCATGAAGAGGCCTCGGTGATCTATGCTGAGGCAATTCACAGCGCCCGGCTATTCGTTCGTCAAGCACTGGCTAGTGCCCTTAGCGAGCAGTTTGTCGCCGTCTATGAGCGTCATAATATTGAGCAGGAATATGCACCAAATGCCTCACAGATCGGTCGACGCTCTTTGAAAAACACGGCCCTAAGCTACTTGATGCTGGTGGAAAATATGGGTGTTGAGCTAGCATCCAAGCAGTTCGAAACTGCTGACAATATGACCGATAAAGCCTCCGCACTCTCTTGTTTGGTCAACTGCCCAGCCGCAGCAAAACAAGCCGAAGAAGCGCTGCAGCAGTTTGAACAGCAGTATCGCGATGAAGCCTTGGTGATGAATCTATGGCTGCAAGTACAGGCCGCAAACAGCCAGCCTGGCGGCCTTCAGCGAGTCGAGGAGTTAGAGGCGCATTCAAGCTTTACGCTCAGTAACCCGAACAAAATCCGCAGTCTTATCGGCGGCTTCTGTAATACCAATCTGGTGAATTTCCACAATCCAGATGGCTCCGGATATGAGTTCCTCAAAAAGCGTATCCTGACTCTTCACAGCCGAAATCCGCAGGTCGCCGCGCGTTTAATGACGCCGCTGACCCGCTGGAAAAAATTCCCCGAGCCTAATAGCTCACAAATGCGTGAAGCGTTACAAGTAATTGCCGATGAGCAGGGATTGGTCAAAGATATCTATGAAATAGCCATAAAATCACTGCAATAACTGACATGGCTGGAAAAGCCAAGATTGTTGGCTATGCTTTAAATGCCGGGTTTGTATTGGCCTTTTTATGGGCTCGGCATTCACGGCCACAGCGCGCTATTTAGCTTGGTTATAACCGACTGAGTTGTCTGGTTAGCAGAGAATGCCTAATCCTCATTCTAGGTTGCTGAAGACAGATGTAACTCCATTTAAGAGGGCCGTAAAGGCCCTCTTTTTTTCGCTTAGATTTTTTGATTTATTTGCTCACAAAGTCTCCGCTGTCATACCGGCAGAGCGCAGCGACGAGGGATCTCATTCCAACAAGCACAATTTGTAATCAACCAAAAGACATTAAAAACCCCATCCAAACTGCGTAGTTTCCCTTCCCCAACAGTTATATCTACTCCGATGTCTATACTTAAATTATCAGGCCACATTTATCACGCCTGAACTCTGGTTAATCAGACCCTAACCGCCGCCAAGCGGCAAAGTGCGTGAGGCGATATGGATTTTCAGCCCCAGCCCAGGCCCTCAGAGGCCAAGGGTACAAAGAAGCAGGCCGCTAAGACCGGCGTGCTCAATGCTTTCCAAGACCATCAGCTGGCCTTGAGGCGCTTTATTTCTCGCCTTGTGCGTCGCTCCAGCGATATTGATGACATCGCACAAGAGACCTTCCTTCGTGCCTATAACGCAGAAAAGAACAAACTGATATGGCCCTCACCGGTTTACATATCGGCGTATCCTGGATTCCCGCATTCTTTGTCGGCTTGGCAATGATCTTTATCGCAATGATGCCCCTGGATGAAAAACGCATGACAGTTATTCGTAAACGACTTGCCCAAAGAGATCAAAGGGCGCGGATTAAAATATTAGGCACATCACTTGAGCAAGTAAAAAAGCGACCAGTGCTTATAGCTCGATCCAAACCCCCAATCATTGCGAAAACCCCCTAGGGGTCGGACCCAAGCAACCGCCTGATTTCATTCAGTTTTCATCAAAAAATAGGGACCTGTAGTTGCTTAAATCACTGTTTTTGGCATCAAAATAGGGAAGCTAGCCTCTAGGAGCCTCTAGGGGTCGGACCCACGCAACCGGCTGATTTTACTCAGTTTTCATCAAAAATCAGGCCCCTATAGTTGCTTAAACCACTGTTTTTGGCATCAAAATGGGGACATAGAGATATGGGGCCCTAAGGGTTGGACCCAAACAACCAAAATAAAGGGGCAGCCTCTAGGGGTCGGACCCAAGCAACCGCCTGATTTAATTCAGTTTTCATCAAAAAATAGGGGCCTGTAGTTGCTTAAACCACTGCTTTTGGCATCAAAATAGGGACATAGAGAAATGGGGCTCTAGGGGTCGGACCCAAGCACCCAAAATAAAGTGTATGTGTTACATACTTTTAAACAGAAAACTCAAAACACTGAAAACCATGATATTGAGTTAGCCGAGGCAAGGCTAAAAAGGTGTGAGAAATGACAAACGTTAAGTCTAGTAAAACGGTATTTTCTGCTCTCGGTTTTGAGACCGAGCAATCAGAAAACTTACGTCTGCGCGCTGCGTTGATGATCGAAATTGAAGCTGTTCTAAAACAACGCAAACTCACCCAGGTCGCCGCGGCCAAACTGTTTGGAGCTTCTCAGCCCCGTGTGAATAATTTGCTGAAAGGGCGTATTGATAAGTTTACTGTGGATACGCTGGTGAATTGGTTGAACAAGCTGGATAAGCATATTGAGCTGGTGGTTTCTGATTCTGCTTGATATTGAAGCTATCTCTGAAAAGGGCCTTTTTATTAAGGGGAAGCAGGCTTTAAGGTCAAAGCGGGCGCAAGAGAAAAGTCCAGTTTAAGGGAAACCCAAAAAAGCTATTAAGCCCGATCCATCAACCCTAAGAACGCCAGCGCCGCATTCGACAGGCTGCGTTTCATATGGTGAATATACCCCAGCTCCCTCTCGATTCTAACTTGCTCAAAGGGCATTATATGCAGCTCTCTAACCAGTGTCTCCGGTAACACACTCCAGCCCAATCCAATCTCCACCATAGTACTGATGGTCTCCAGATAGTTTGTGGACATAGGAGCCTTTAACGGTATGTCTTCCTGTTGAAACAAATTCTGAATAATACGTCCGGTATAGGTATTAAGGCCGGGCAAAATAATTGGGTACTCAGCCAGATCTTTAAGCTGCGGTGTTTTAAGTTGCGCTAGTTGGTGATCTTGGGCGCAGATAAACCGCAGTGGATCATCCCAAATCTTTTTGCTGTGGATATTGTGGTGGCTCTCGAGCGCCAGGGTGATCACGGCCACTTCCGATTGACCATGCAGCACTTGCTCATAAGCTTTTTCTGAATCCATAAACTCAATGTCCAGAGTTACATTGGGATATTGCTGGGCAAACTGCTTTAGCACAGGGGGCAGGCGGTGTAGACCTAGGTGGTGGCTGATGGCGAGTCTTAATGTGCCGCTGGCTTCTCCGGAGAGGTCATTAATGGCCTGCAGGGCGCTGTCATATTCCTGAAGTATGCGCTGTGCTCTTGGCAGCAGTTCGCTGCCGGCTTCGGTTAGCGACACTTGCCGGGCAATTCTGTCGAAGAGCTTTTTACCTATTTGCTGTTCTAGCTGGGCGATGCGTTTGCTGATGGCGGATTGGGTGAGGTACAGGCGATCGGCGGCTTCTGAAAACGAACCTAACTCGGCGACGGTAATAAAGGCTTTTAAGTTTTGGTTATCCATGGCTTTCTCGTATTCCAGTAAAGAATGCTATTTATGCTAAATATGAATTTATTTCATCATAAGGCAGGTCTACAATGGCTGCAACTTGAAATAAGCATGTCTGGGAGACTGTGATGACTGGAAGAACACTTTACGACAAGTTGTGGGATAGCCACCTTGTTAAGCAAAACAGCGATGGTTCATCGTTAATTTATATTGATCGCCATGTGATTCATGAGGTGACTTCACCTCAGGCCTTTGAAGGTCTGCGTATGGCTAATCGCACGCCATGGCGTCTGGATACCAATATTGCCACCCCAGATCACAATATCTCGACAGATAAGGCTGAGCGGGATGCGGGTGTGGCTGGCATGACCGACGAAGTCTCACGCATTCAAGTGCAGACCTTGGATGATAACTGCGATCTCTATGGTATTAAGGAATTCAAAATCAATGAGATGGGGCAGGGCATTGTCCATGTTATGGGCCCGGAGCTGGGCGCCACCATGCCGGGCATGACCGTGGTCTGTGGTGATTCCCACACAGCGACTCACGGTGCGCTTGCCTGTTTGGCTCACGGTATCGGCACCTCTGAGGTTGAGCATGTATTGGCCACTCAATGTTTGGTGGCCAAGAAGATGAAGAATATGCGTGTGACTGTGAATGGCACGGTTGGCGTGGGTGTCACCCCCAAAGACGTGGTGTTGGCGATTATTGGCAAGATTGGCACAGCCGGCGGCAATGAGCATGCGATTGAGTTTGCTGGTTCGGTGTTCCGGGATATGTCCATTGAAGGGCGTATGACCGTGTGCAATATGGCCATTGAAGCTGGTGCCCGTGTGGGTATGGTGGCGGTTGATCAGAAGACTATTGATTACTGCGAAGGGCGTCAGTTTGTGCCCAAGGGTGAGATGTTTGATCAGGCTGTGGCCTATTGGAACACCTTAACCTCGGATGCGGATGCGCAGTTTGATACTGAAGTCACGTTGTATGCCGATGATATTGCGCCGCAGGTCACCTGGGGCACATCGCCTGAGATGGTTGCGCCGGTAACGGCTTCTGTGCCCAGCTTGGATGAGCAGTCTACTGATGAGCAGCGCAAAGGTCTTGAGCGCGCCCTGGAGTATATGGGTCTTGAAGGTGGACAGGCTATTGACTCTATTAAGGTTGACCGAGTGTTTATTGGTTCTTGCACTAACTCGCGTATTGAAGATATGCGTGCGGCAGCGGCTGTGGCTAAGGGTCGTCAAGTAGCCAGTTCGGTTAAACAGGTGTTGATTGTGCCGGGTTCTCAGATGGTTAAGGCGCAGGCGGAAGCTGAGGGTTTGGATAAGATATTTGTTGATGCAGGCATGGACTGGCGTGAGCCCGGCTGTTCTATGTGTCTGGCCATGAATGCGGATAAGTTGGGGGCCGGTGAGCACTGTGCCTCTACCTCTAACCGCAACTTTGAAGGGCGTCAGGGCAATGGCGGCCGCACCCATTTGATGAGTCCAGCCATGGCGGCTGCGGCTGCGGTGGCGGGCCATATTGTCGATGTCCGTGCATTTGTAGGAGGTGATCAATAATGAAAGCATTTACTACTCACCGTGGTTTGGTCGGTCCTATGGATCGCGCCAATGTAGACACGGATATGATTATTCCCAAGCAGTTTTTAAAGTCGATTAAGCGCAGTGGCTTTGGTCCCAATCTGTTTGATGAGTTGCGTTATCAGGATGAGGGCCAACCCGGAGTTGATTGCAGCAACCGTCCGCTCAAAGCGGAGTTCCCGTTGAACTTCCCTCGTTACAAGGGTGCATCGGTACTCTTGGCGCGGAAGAATTTTGGCTGTGGCTCCAGTCGTGAGCACGCGCCTTGGGCGTTGGAGGATTACGGTTTCAATGCGGTGATTGCACCCAGTTATGCGGATATCTTCTACAACAACTGTTTTAAGAACGGTTTATTGCCGGTGATTTTAACCGAGGAGCAGGTGGATATTCTGTTTAAGGAGATGGACGCCGAAGAGGGTTATCAACTGTCGATCGATTTGCCCTCGCAGACTGTGACCACGGATTCAGGTCATGTGTTTACCTTTGAGTTGGATGAGTTTCGCAAAGACTGCCTGTTAAATGGTTTGGATGAGATTGGCCTGACATTGCAAGAGTCAGATGCAATTAAAGAATATGAAGTTAAGCGTGCGGCGCAGCACCCCTGGGTCTTTGGAGCGATTAAATAATGAGTAAAGTGTTGGTATTACCCGGGGATAATATAGGCCCTGAAATTATTACTGAAGCGGTAAAGGTGCTGGAGACAGTTAACCAGAAGTTTGGCTTGGGTATTGAGTTGGATTACGCCCATTTGGGTGGCGCGGCATTAGATGCTGTGGGTGAGCCCTGCCCACAGGAGACTTTGGATAAGGCCCGCGCCTCGGATGCGATTCTGTTAGGTGCTGTGGGTGGTCCCCAGTGGGATGATGTTGAGCGCCATCTGCGCCCTGAAAAGGGTTTGTTAACAATTCGCTCTGAGTTGGAGCTGTTTGGTAATTTGCGTCCGGCGATTATGTATCCCCAGTTGGCCCATGCCTCTTCGCTAAAGCCTGAGTTTGTCTCCGGTTTGGATATTTTGATTGTGCGCGAGTTGGTGGGTGGCATCTACTTTGGTGAGCCACGGGGTATTCGTACCTTGGATAATGGTGAGCGCGAGGGTTATAACACCTACAAATACAATGAATCTGAGATTCGTCGTATTGGCCGTATGGCGTTTGAAGCGGCGATGGTGCGCGGTAAGCGTCTGTGTTCGGTGGATAAGTCCAATGTGTTGGAAGCGACTATTTTATGGCGCGAGATTATTACGTCTATGGCAGCTGACTACCCTGAGGTGGAGCTGAGCCATATGTATGTAGACAATGCGGCCATGCAGTTGGTGAAGGAACCTAAGCAGTTTGATGTGGTGGTGACCGGTAATATGTTTGGCGATATTTTGTCGGATACGGCGGCTATGTTGACCGGGTCTATTGGTATGTTGCCCTCTGCGTCGTTGGATAAGGATGGCGGCGGTATGTATGAGCCTTGCCATGGTTCGGCGCCGGATATTGCCGGGCAGGGTGTGGCGAATCCATTGGCGACTATTTTGTCGGTGGCGATGATGTTGCGTTATTCGTTGGATGCGGTTGCGGCGGCGGATGCAATTGAGAAGGCAGTGAGTGATGTGCTGGATCAGGGTTTGCGCACCGGGGATATTTATACCGATGGTATGACGCGGGTTGGAACGGTTGAGATGGGTGATGCGGTGGTGGCGGCGCTTTAAGCTGCTCCATAACTTGGGGCTCTGGTAGGGCAACTACCCTGTCATCTCGACAGAGCGTAGCGACGAGAGATCTCACTGTTGGTTCTTGGATGCCGGGCGTTGGGTGTTGGCAAAGCCATACAGGCCCTTTACGACCGGGTCACTCCCAATGTCCTGCCTCCCGCGACACTCGTACATCTCTCTCACATGGGTTCGAGATGACAGTAGTGTGGCAGAGCCACCTAATTTTTTTTATCCCGACAGAGCGAAGCGTCCAGGGATCTCATAGGTAAGCAGTAACACCGAACAACAATAGAATTTAACCAAGATTTATAACAGGATCTAGAGCAATGAAAAAGACAGGATTTATCGGTTGGCGTGGCATGGTTGGATCTGTGCTGATGGATAGAATGCGTGAAGAGAATGACTTCGCCCATATAGAGCCAATTTTCTTCACCACCTCTCAGGCCGGCCAAGCGGGTCCCGATGTAGGTGTTGAAATACCTTTGCTGCAAAGTGCCTTTGATATCGATGCTCTGCAGCAGATGGATATTATTGTGACCTGTCAGGGTGGCGACTTCACCAAAGAAGTCTATCCACAACTGCGTAGAGCAGGCTGGGACGGCTATTGGATTGATGCAGCTTCTGCTCTGCGTATGGACGATAGTTCGATTATTGTGCTCGATCCGGTCAATATGTCTGTGGTTAAAGATGGTTTGGCCAATGGTGTTAAAGACTTTATTGGCGGCAATTGTACTGTCAGTCTGATGCTGATGAGTCTCGGCGGTCTGTTTAATGCCAATCTGGTGGAATGGGCTAGCTCTATGACCTATCAGGCGGCCTCTGGTGCCGGTGCACAGAATATGCGTGAACTGATCAATCAGATGGGGGTGATTAAAAGCTCCGTATCCGATGCGCTGGATAATCCCGGTTCGGCTATTTTAGAAATTGATCGCCAGGTGACCGATACGCTGCGCTCGGATAGTTTCCCAGTCGATAACTGGGGTTACCCGCTGGCTGGCAGTTTGCTGCCCTATATTGATTCCCAACTTGAGAATGGTCAGAGCCGTGAAGAGTGGAAAAATCAGGCAGAGACCAATAAGATTTTGAATCGCGAGGGCAATCCTATTCCCTTGGACGGCCTTTGCGTGCGCATCGGTTCTATGCGCTGCCACAGTCAGGCTCTAACCATTAAGCTGACTCAAGATGTGCCTATGGATGAAATCGAGTCCATGTTAGCTGAAGGTAATCAGTGGGCTAAGGTGATTGCCAACGATAAGGAGTCTTCGGTTAAGTATTTGACGCCTGCTGCAGTAACCGGTGGCTTGGATGTTCCAGTAGGGCGCTTGCGCAAAATGAATATGGGTGAGCAATATCTTTCAGCCTTTACTGTGGGCGATCAGCTTCTATGGGGCGCGGCTGAGCCCTTGCGTCGAATGCTGAGAATTCTTATCGAGGACTGAGAAAAGGCTAAACTCGGAGATAAAAAGGCCAATAATGTGCTAAGACTTGAGGGTGGTTAACGCCTTGAGATATTGCAGGTTCGCTGAGAAACAATTACTGTAAAGCTCTTAATGCAGGGGTCTCTGCAAGAGGCCTTTAATAGGACATTTTTATGACAACTCGGAAGTGGTCGGTGCTTTTAATGCAAGGTCTAATGCAAAAAACTAAAACACAGTTTGTTGGTAATCTGATTGCTCAGTTCAAGTGGGTTTTTGCAGCCAGTGTATTCACTCTTTCGGCGCTCGTCACAATGCCCTCTGCCTACGCAGTGGGTTTGGGTGAAATCACCGTAAACTCCTCGTTAAATGAGCCCCTCGCAGCCAATATTGAAATTATTAACGCCGGCGACCTGCAAGATAACCAGTTTTTAGTCTCTCTGGCATCTGCTGAGGCGTTTGAGCGGGCGGGGGTGAGTCGCGACTTCTTTCTTAGTCGTCTGCAATTTTCGATTAGTCGAGATAGCGGCAACCAGCGCACTATCAAAATTGTTTCAGACAAGCCGGTTGTTGAACCCTATTTAGATTTCCTCGTGCAATTACAGTGGCCTGAAGGTCGTGTAATGCGCTCTTACACTCTGTTGCTCGATCTGCCTATTTATCGTGAAGATCAGGCAATAGCTGAAGCAGTAACGCCGCCAGTGGCCTTTAATTCGCCAGCGACCTCTAATCCGCGAACTAAGTCGACGGCAGCGGTCGATCGCGCTGCGCTATCTGGCGATCAGCACCAGGTCATTCAAGGCGACACATTGTGGAATGTTGCTGAGCGCCTGCGTCCCAGTGGTGCCACGGTGCTGCAGACTATGGATTCCCTCTATCAGCAGAATGCGCGCGCGTTTTCCGATGGCGATGCCAATCGGTTAATGAAAGGGTCTGTGTTGCGGTTGCCATCCCTCGACGAAATTCGTGAGGAAGCTGGCGATATGGTGGCCGCACAAATCGGTCTTGCGGCGCCAGCTCGGCAAGACGAAGCGGCCTCGGCTATTGATGATATCGAGGTTATTTATGATGACTCTTATCTCGACTCGGACTTAGAGCCATCCCCAGACGAAGAAGCCGATGTGCAGTTGAAACTGGTTTCGGGTTCAGAGGTTTCTGAAGACTCAGTCTCTAATTTCGATGGTGAATCTGCATCGGAATCGGCTGTTTCAGCAAATACTCTACCTGAGGGGGCTGTTCAGCAGCTTTCCTCCGAGCTCGCCGTTGCCAATGATGAGGTCAATAAATTTCAGTTGGAGAACAGTGAGCTTCGTCAGCGTCTAGCGCTTTTGGAAGCGCAGGTCGCCACTATGGCCGCGCTGGTGGAGCAGGCCCAGAAACAGGCTGATCTGGACCGTGCCGCGATAGTGCCGGTTAAAGTCGAAAGCAACCTCAACGCTACATTGATGGCAGTGCCGGTCTATTTTTGGGCTGCGCTACTGGCGCTTATTTTACTTTTGCTGGTTTTGATTCTGCGCCGATCTCAGTCCTCGCCGCAAAATGGTGAGGCGTTGGATAGTCTGCCCGGGACCCGTTATGAAAACTACGATAGCGGCGCGCCGAACAAAGCGGCAGCTGCTGCAACCCTTCACGAGCTCGACGATCTGGAGTTAGATCCAGATGATGACCTGTTCGACGAGAGCGATACTGAGATCTTTGACAGCATCGAAGAGACGGTGGGGGGAGAGGTTTTTGACATGATGGTTGAGGCTGTAGCTGAGGCCGAGGTCTATCTATCTCTAGGCAATACGCCTCAGGCTATTCAAGTGCTTGAAGACGCCCGAGCCCAGGATCCGGCGGATGGTGCATCGCGCTTAAAGTTGATGGAGATTCTTTTCCGTGAAGGTCGCAAGGATGAACTGAGCGCGCTCTACGAAGAAATCCTACTGACCGAGGATAGTGCCGCGATTGAAATGGCAGCGATTATTGCTGGCCCACAGGGCGGTGCTGTAACCGAGCTGGAAGAGGGCGCCGACGTTTTAGAGAGTGGCTCTGAGCTCAGCAGCCTCGAGGGATCAGATATAGAGGGCCTAGAGCTGGGTGACATAGATGAATCTCAGCTTGATAGGGTCGACAGCCTTGAGCCAATAACAGGCAGCCCTGAGTCAATAACAGACAGCCCTGAGCCCACGACAAACAGCCTTGAGCCAATAACAGACAGCCCTGAGCCAATAGCAGATAGCCCTGAGCCAATAGCAGATTGCCCTGAGCTCGCGCCAAATAGCTCGGCATCAGAGGGCAGCTTTGAGGCTCAGCATCCCGAGCTTGAAGATCTCGGCTTCTCCGATCTTGATTTGGGCGCTCTTGAGCTAGATGACCTGGATTTAGACTCATTGGATATCCAGGACTTTGATATTGAGTTGGATGATTTGCCTCAGGAGTCCAAAAAATCCATGGGCGACACAGATCAGTCAGCAGGGCTGCAGTTGCCCGGTGGCGAAGATCTAGATGACATGCTCACTGACTTTACTGCAGACTCTGCAGCTGCAAGTGAGGGTGCAGGCGAGGCATTTAGTGCATTAGATGATATCAATAGTCTTGACTCAGCAGATATTAAGCTGGATCTAGCCAATACTTATATAGAAATGGGTGATCCAGAGGGCGCTAGAGAAATCTTCGAAGAGCTTCTTGGTGAAGCCGATGAAGAGGGCAAAGCCAAGGCGCAATCCCTGCTTGATAGCCTAAAATAAAAGGTCGTCAGTTAAACCTTAAGTGGGTTTATAAACTCCTCAGTGTGTATAATTTCGCCCATGACAGAACTAGATTGGGTATACAGCCTCAACAGTAAAATTCCTCAGGGGAAGAGTCTTCCCCCAGGCGTAAAACGCTATGCTGCCGTCGTTTCCTACGACGGCAGTGCTTTTTGTGGTTTCCAAAAACAAAAGCACAGTCCCTCAGTACAGCAAGAGCTGGAACGGGCCCTGAGTTCGGTGGCCAACGCCGAGATTATTGTTAGCTGCGCAGGGCGCACGGATACCGCAGTGCATGCCAGCTACCAGGTGATTCACTTCGATACTCAAGCACTGCGGACTGGACGCAATTGGGTTAAAGGGTCAAATAGTCAGTTGCCAGACAGTATTGCCTTGCTTTGGGCGGATGAGGTCAATGAGACTTTTCATGCACGCTTTAGCGCCACGTCGCGCACTTACCGCTACGTTATCCATGCTGCTCCCGCACGGCCGGCAATACTCTCCCAAGGCGTTACCTGGGTACGCAAGCCCCTAAATACTGCAGCTATGCAGGAGGCCTGTCAGTATTTGCTCGGTGAACAGGACTTTTCCGCATTCCGTGGGGCAGGGTGTCAGTCACTGTCGCCAAATCGTAATATCACTAGCGCTAAGATTATTCAGGCGGGGGAGCTGATCGTTTTTGAGGTTACCGCTAATGCCTTTGTGCTGCATATGGTGCGTAATATTATCGGGTCATTGATGGAAGTCGGATTTGGCCGTCGCGATCCAGGCTGGATAGGTCAGTTGATTAAAGGCTGTGATCGCACCAAAAGTGCTGCGACAGCGTCGCCAAAAGGCCTTTATTTAGTTCAGGTTGGCTACCCCAATGATCCGCTTATTCCCTTGATGCCAAAGGGTCCGTTGTTTCTGAATATCTAAATTTAAATTATAAAAATCAATAATTTACAGGTCTTAATTAATGTGATTTATTGGTAAAAGTTTGCAGGAGAAGGCATGTCGGTTCAGGTAAAAATTTGTGGTATCACAACACCCGAGCAGGCGCTTATGGTGCAGCAGGCTGGTGCCGATGCCCTGGGTTTGGTGATCTACCGCAAGAGTTCGCGCTACGTAGACTTACGTCAATCCATCGCCATTCGAGCGGCGATCGCCTCGGATGTTCTCTGTGTTGTGCTGTTGGTTAACGCCGACAAAGAGTTTGTTAAACAGGTAATCGCCGAGGTAAAACCGGATCTGCTGCAGTTTCACGGTGACGAGAGCGCTGACTTTTGCCAGCAATTTGATTTCCCCTATATCCGCGCGCTGCGTATGCGCGATGATCTAAATATTGCTGCAGAAGCAAAGGCTCACAAGCCGGCTCATAGTCTGCTATTTGATGCTTGGCACCCAGGTCAATACGGCGGCACAGGTGAAAGCTTTGACTGGGCTCGGCTGCCTCGTGAGCGCAGCTTTAATCTGATTCTCGCAGGTGGTCTAACCCCAGATAATGTCGCCGAGTCGGTGGCAGTTGTGGCGCCCGATATGGTTGATGTCAGTGGTGGGGTTGAGTCAGCGCCAGGGATAAAAGATCCGCAAAAGGTGCGTGACTTTATTCAGCGGGCAAAAGCTGCCGGTTAAGTAAAAATAACCGATTGCGCTGTTTAGCTAGGCCAATCTGTCGTGTTAAACTTCCGGCCTTAAGAAAGGCTGCAGCTATACGGGAAGTGGAATACTTGCTCGACGATGGTTTCAGGCCTAGTAATAATAGTACTTATTGATTTTAGTGAAAGGGACATAGATGAACTGGCTGAATCGAATTCGACCTAAAGGACCCACGGGCACTGCAAGTGAGCGCTCAAATTCAGTTCCAGAGGGACTTTGGAAAAAGTGCCCCAAATGTGCCTCTCCGCTCTACCGTCCAGAGTTAGAGCGCAACCTCGATATCTGTCCCAAATGTGAACACCATATGCGTATTGGCGCTCGCCGACGCTTGGATATTTTTCTCGACACCGATGGTCGCACCGAGGTCGCTGCAGAGGTTGAGCCTGTAGACCGCCTCAAGTTTCGTGATGTTAAAAAATACAAAGATCGCCTTACTGATGCGCAGAAAAAAACCGGCGAGAAAGATGCTCTAGTTGCCATGAGTGGCACGGTAAAAGGTATACCTGTAGTGGCAGTGGCCTTTGAATTCGCCTTCCATGGCGGCTCTATGGGCTACGCAGTGGGAGAGAAGTTTACTCGCGCGGCCAAACTTGCCCTGGCGGAAAATAAGCCGTTGATCTGTTTCTCAGCCACAGGTGGTGCACGAATGCAGGAAGCGCTGATCTCTCTGATGCAGATGGCCAAAACCAGTGCCATTCTCGAGCGTATGCGAATCGCCGGTGTTCCCTATATTTCCGTGATGACCGATCCGGTGTATGGCGGTGTTTCAGCCAGTCTTGCTATGTTAGGTGATATCAATATTGCTGAGCCGGGCGCACGGGCGGGGTTTGCCGGTCCCAACATTATTGAACAAACTATTCGACAAAAATTGCCCAAGGGCTTTCAGCGCAGTGAGTTCCTCTTGGAAAAGGGGCAGATCGATATGATTGTCGCCCGAAATCAGATGCGCGATCGCCTTTCGAGCATACTCTCCAAATTTATGCATTTGCCAGAACCAGTCGATGCCTGAGCGCAGCCTAGCGGAGTGGTTAACTCTGCTAGAAGCGCGGCACCCGTCCGAAATTGATCTAGGGCTAGACCGCGTTGCCGCAGTCTGGTCGGCTATAGTGCAACAGCGTCGTCAGCGAGGCGATGCAATTTCCCTTCCCACAGCAATTACCGTTGCCGGCACCAATGGCAAGGGCTCTTGTCTGGCCAGTATGCAGGCGGTGGCTCTGGCTCATGGTTATCGGGTTGGTCTATTTACCTCGCCGCATTTTCTTCACTACAACGAACGTATCGCGATTCAGGGGCTGCCGGCCCAAGACAGAGTGATTGTTGATGCCTTTGATGAGATCGAAGCGGCTCGCGGTGAGATCTCTTTAACCTATTTTGAATTTGGCACCCTTGCCGCCCTGGTGGTGTTTTTGGATGCCGGTCTCGATCTGGTGCTACTGGAAGTTGGGCTGGGCGGGCGCTTGGATGCGATTAATATTATTGACGCGGATGTGGCCGTGGTTACCAGCATAGCGCTGGATCATCAGGCTTGGCTGGGTGACACCAGAGAGTTGATTGCCGTGGAAAAGCTCGGCATAGCTCGTCCCTCAAGGCCCCTGGTAATTGCCGAGGCCGATGGCCCTGAAGGTTTTGATCGTGCGATTGCCGCCACTGGGGCACAGCCTTTTGTTATAGGCCGAGATTTTATTTTAGACCCAGACCCAGACCCAGACCAGCCTGAACGCTTTAGTCTTAGCCTCGGAGATTCTGGCGCTGGCTCTCAGCACTTTGGTGGGTTACCCGTATCAGGTTTAATGCCAAGCAATAAAGCTGCGGCCCTTCAGGCGCTGAGCTGTGCGGGTCTAAGTCTGAGTGCAGATAAAGTGGTCGCCGCGCTAGACGGCCTGGCATTGACTGGCCGTCAACAACGGTTGATGGTCAATGATTGTCCGGTGATTCTGGATGTGGCGCATAATCCTGCCGCAGCCAAGGCTCTGGCTGCAGCGTTACCTCCGATTAGCGGACGCTACCTGGCGGTAGCTTCTGTGCTTAACGACAAGGACTGGCCGGGTATCGTTGAGCCGTTGAGTGATATTTTCGCCGAATGGTATGTGGGCGAAATAAGCGACAGCGAGAGGGCGACTAAAGCTCAAACTATGTTTGAAGTGTTATACAATGCGGGCCGTTCAAGTCATTTATTCGAGTCGGTTGAAGAGGCCTTTACCGGTGCCCTTGCCGAGGTCGCCAAAGAGGCCAGTAAGGACGATGTGATCGTGGTGTTCGGGTCTTTTCATACGGTCTCAGCCGTACTTAATATGCAGCGTGTGTCTGATGGGTGTATTCAATGAGTAATGGGTTACAGCAGCGAATAATCGGTGCTCTGGTTCTTGGTGCGCTGGGTTTGATCATATTGCCAATCGTATTTGATTTTGCCGATCCATTAAAAATTGATCGAGAGAGTCGCTTGCCTGCAGCACCAGAAATTAAACCCATTGAAGTTGCCAGGGCAAAAAGTCCAGCGGGCGACGCAAAATTAGGCGCTATAGACAGTCTATTTAACATTGCCGAGTCAAAGCCCAGTGTTGACATCAGTGAAGGCTTTTACGGTCTCAATGAGAATGATTTGCCTCGCGCCTGGGTGTTACAAGCTGGCAGTTTTGAAGCGCGAGACAAAGCGGAAGGGCTAATGCAGCGTCTGCGCAAGAGCGGATTCAAAGCCTTTGTAAAAACAGCCATTATTGAAAGCACGACCTTCTATCGCGTCTATGTAGGCCCCAAAGCGGACAAACGCAGAGCGATAGCCGAGAAAACAAAAATTGATAGCAACTTCGCCACTGATGCGATTGTGCTGCAGTACGTTCCTTGATGCGAGGTTAGCCCATGGAAGTGGCCACTGTAGATTGGATAATAATTGGGCTAATTGCTCTTTCAGCTCTAATCAGTCTGGTGCGCGGTTTTGTCAAAGAGGCCATGTCACTGGTTATCTGGATGGTGGCCTTTGCGGTGGCGGTAAATTTTAAACAGCCGGCGGCAGAGCTGTTAGTCAATATGATTGATCAGCCATCGATCAGGCAGTTAGTTGCCTTTGGCGGTTTGTTTGTAGGGACCTTACTGCTAGGCAGTATGGTCAACTTTTTATTGGGTAAATTAGTCAGCTCGACGGGATTGAGCGGAACCGACAGGATGCTCGGACTGGTTTTTGGTGTGTTTCGGGGGTTGTTAATTGTGCTTGCGCTGGTGGTCATACTGCCCAGCGCACTGCCGGTTGATCAGGACCCCTGGTGGCAAGCGTCGGCGTTGATTCCAGTTTTCCAGAGCTTTGAGGCCTGGGGCAGAGAAGCAGCGGCGGCGATTAAAAATCTTCTACTGGGGTGGGTGTAATCGATGTGCGGTGTTGTTGGAATTTCCGGAAACTCAGACGTTAATGTGCGTCTCTATGATGCATTGACTGTTTTACAGCATCGCGGTCAGGATGCCGCAGGTATTGTTACCGACCACGATGGTGAGATCCATGTCTGCAAAGGCGTGGGTCTGGCGCGGGATGTATTCCGCTCAGAACATATGGCGCGACTGGTGGGCAATGTGGGTATAGGCCATGTTCGATATCCCACCGCTGGCAGTTCTGGCCCAGCACTGGCGCAGCCATTTTACGTTAACTCCCCATACGGCATCTGTATTGCTCACAATGGCAATCTGACCAATGCTGATGAGTTGCGTAAACATATTTTTCGTTCCGATCTACGGCATCTAAATACCGACTCTGACTCGGAAGTTTTGCTCAATGTGTTTGCTCACGAATTACAGTTGCGGCGCAAACTTGTGCCTTCCAGTGAGGATATATTTGATGCAGTGAGAAATGTTCATCTGCGCTGTCGCGGAGCCTATGGTGTAGTAGGGTTAGTTGCCAACCACGGGATGTTTGCGTTTCGCGATATCTATGGCATTCGACCACTCTGCTATGGCTCTCGCGAAACTGAAGCGGGCATTGAGTACGCGGTGGCCTCTGAGAGCGTAGTGCTAGATAGCATGGGCTTTGGCCAGATCAAAGATCTGCAGCCCGGTGAAGCGCTGTTTGTCGACAATAAGGGCGAGATCCACTTTCAGCAATGTGCTACTAATCCCGAATTAGTACCCTGTATTTTTGAGCATGTTTACTTCGCTCGTCCAGATTCGATGATGGACGATATTTCAGTTTACAAATGCCGTCTGCGTATGGGTGAGAAGCTGGCTGAAAAAGTCCTGCGACTAATGCCCGAAAACGATATTGATGTGGTAATCCCGATTCCTGATACCAGTCGCGTTTCCGCTCAGGCCATGGCCGAAACTCTGGGTGTAAAACTCCGTGAAGGGTTTATGAAAAATCGCTATATCGGCCGCACCTTTATTATGCCGGGCCAGACGCAGCGCAAAAAATCCGTGCGTCAAAAGCTCAATGCCGTAAAGCTTGAGTTTGCCGGTAAGAATGTAATGCTAGTGGACGACTCGATTGTCCGTGGCACTACCTCTAAAGAAATTATTCAGATGGCCCGAGATGCTGGAGCCAATAAAGTTTATATGGCCTCCGCTGCACCTGGAGTGCGCTATCCCAACGTCTACGGCATCGATATGCCGTCAGCCTCAGAGCTGATTGCACACGGCCGCAGTGACGAGGAAGTGGGCGAGATTATTGGTGCTGACTGGATGATCTACCAGGATCTCGACGATCTGGTGGCATCGGCTGCAGAGGGTAATTCGGCGATAAACCGCTTTGAGTGTTCAGTGTTTAACGGTGACTATGTCACAGGAGACGTTGATGACGCCTACCTTGCGCATATAGATCAGCAGCGTAATGACAATGCCAAGAGCGAAGGTGGCGCACCGGGCGGTGGACAAAAGAACCAGGTTATTGGTATTCACAATAACAACAGTGCGGCAATTATTAACTAAGCCGCGCTGTTATTTAGGAGCTTTAATTAACTATGTCGGACTCAGGCAGCAAAGATAACAACCAGCCAACCATTGTATCGGTCGAGGCCTATCAGCAAGCAACCCTAGCGATTCGCAGCGGTTATCAACGCAGCCATGAGGCAGAGCACTCAGAGGCAATGTTCCTCACCTCCAGCTATGTGTTCGATAGCGCCGAGTTGGCCGCCAAGCACTTTAGCAATGAGCTGAGCGGCAACGTTTATTCCCGATACACCAATCCCACCGTGCGTGCTTTTGAAGAACGTCTCGCCGTGATGGAAGGTGGCGAGCAGGCTGTGGCCACATCATCGGGTATGGCTGCGACCCTCAGTGTCGTGATGTCACTGCTGCAGTCTGGCGATCATATTCTCTGTTCCAAAGATGTCTTTGGCAGCACCCGGGTCATGCTGAATAACTATATTGTTAAGTTTGGTGTCCAGGTCAGCTATGTGTCACTGACCGATCTCGATGCCTGGCAGCAGGCAATTCAGCCCAATACCAAAATGCTATTTTGCGAGACGCCGTCTAATCCCATGTCGGAGGTAGCCGATCTTGAGGCCCTGGCCGCTATGTCGAAAAAGGCGGGCGCGCTCTTTGTTGTGGATAACTGTTTTTGCACTCCAGCACTGCAAAGGCCGCTCCAGTGGGGTGCGGACTTAGTGGTGCACTCAGCGACTAAATACCTCGACGGGCAGGGCCGCTGTCTTGGTGGTGCCGTGGTTGGCAACAGTGAGTTGATAGAAAAAATCGTCGGTTTTTTACGCGCCGCTGGCCCCACCATGAGCCCCTTTAATGCATGGGTGTTTCTCAAAGGTTTAGAAACCCTGCGGATACGTATGCAAGCGCATTCAGCGAATGCTGCAGAACTGGCCAGCTGGTTGAATAATCATCCAAAGGTCAGCAAAGTATTTTATGCGGGTCTGGAAGATCATCCGGGTCACGGCTTGGCCGTGAAGCAGCAATCTGATTTTGGAGGTGTAGTCTCTTTTGCCGTTTCCGGTGGCCGCGAACAGGCTTGGACGGTGATTGATAATACGCGCATGCTGTCTCTTACAGCCAACTTGGGTGACACCAAAACAACTATTGTGCATCCGGCAACTACCACACATGGCAGGCTCTCTGATGAGGAGCGCCAGGAGGCGGGAATTGGCCAGAATTTGATTCGTATAGCCGTGGGTTTGGAAGACATTGTCGATATTAAAAACGATTTGCAATTGGGTTTAGATCTTATTTAGACCTATTGCGTACAACCTGTGATTAGTCGATAAATTATTAGGGTTAGCGCTATGTTCAGATTAAACCTTCCCACTGCGGATCAGGCATTGCCTGGTCGCGAAACGGCCATGCAGATTAGCAATCGCAACTTTATTAATGGCCAGCCGCTGCAGCCGCCATTTGCCGATGGACTCAGTACCCTGGTGTTTGGCATGGGCTGCTTTTGGGGCGCCGAGCGCCGCTTTTGGCAGCAGGCTGGTGTGGTCACCACAGCTGTAGGCTACGCTGGTGGGTCGACTCCCAACCCCACTTATGAAGAAGCCTGTTCTGGTTTAACCGGTCATTCAGAGGTGGTATTGGTGGTTTTTGATCCGGCACAGATAAGTTTTGAACAGCTGTTGACGGTGTTTTGGGAATCCCATGATCCCACTCAGGGTATGCGTCAGGGCAATGACCAGGGCAGTCAATATCGCTCGGTGATTTACTGTGATACGGAGGCTCAGCTCGCTCAGACAATGGCTTCAGCGGAGACTGTTCAGGGTCAATTGACGGCTTTGGGTTTCGGTGAGATTACTACTGAGATTCGCATGGCGCCGACGTTTTATTATGCTGAGGAGTACCATCAGCAGTATTTGGCGAAGAATCCTGGAGGTTACTGTGGGTTGCGTGGGACTGGGATTAGCTGCGCGATTTAGCTTTTGAGATCTCTCACTGTGTTCGAGATGACAGCGGTGTGGTTCGATAGGTCAGCGGTGTGGTTCGAGATTACAAGTTGTGATCCTTAAGACCTAGGAGCCAGCTATCTTGGCAGCGCCCCTAATCTGTCATCCCGACAGAGCATCCAATTTGTCATCCCGACAGAGCGAAGCGACGAGGGATCTAGTTCGGTCGTCACAAGATCCCGCGACTGCGCTCAGAATGACCGTTTCGTTTAACGTTTCAAAAGCGCCGATATAGCCGCCTTGGCTTCCG
>Ga0206682_10000723_pt1 | contig 34637 bp, 52 predicted proteins | sample M240m12015metaG_FD_155444 | JGI IMG/M metagenome (GOLD analysis project Ga0206682, IMG submission 155444) | Ammonia-oxidizing marine archaeal communities from Monterey Bay, California, United States - M2 40m 12015 | ecosystem: Environmental > Aquatic > Marine > Intertidal zone | place: USA...
CATCTTGCTTTGCGGTACGACCGCCGCCAGCATCTTGGCCAATAATTCCACCAACATCACGAACCATAATAGCAACTTGGCCAGTTTGTTCTAATGCTTTTTTGAATAGTGTCGTATGGCCTTTATGCCACGGTTGCCATCTTCCCAGCATTTGTGCTGTAGGTTTTTTCCAATCAAATGCCATGAGATTTCTTAAGCTCCTCTGCAAAAAGTTGTATTTCATCGTCAGACTTAAATCCGCTCATGACATATGTAGCATCATCAGGCTTTTCAAACATTTTGTTTGTATCTTCAAATCTGCCTTCTTCTATAGTGTTCATCCATATCATGATTTCATGACTAAACAATTTTCTAGTTTCATTAGTAGGACATACAAAATCGCAGATTACAGTTCTGCCGCGGGCACCTTCAAACATAGCAATACTATTCATTCGTTCGGCCTGCCTTCTTCGGCCAGCATCTGAGAAGTCCCAATCGTTGGCCATTTTACGAATAGCATCTGCATTATACCAAGCACAGTCATTTAGCCAAGTCTGTAATCGTAATGCTAAATGCGTCTTACCAGAACCGGGCAGACCCATAATTAATATTCTCATTACTTCCTCTCATTCATTATTAATTCATCTTTACTTATTGCCATTTCAATCACATCGTGGAGTACTAAACCGCACATCTGCTGAAACATAGGATTATCTGGCGTTAGCGTGTCATCCGGAGAATCAATAATTTCGAAATTAAAGTTGATTGCTTCATCTGGACCATTGATACTAATAGCTCCAAACTGTACAACAGTCTCAACATACGGTCCTGTTAAAAACCTGATGTTCCATGCCTGCTCTGATTCAGGAGAAGGAATCAACTCGTAGTCGACTCCTTCTGAAAGTTTATCAATGTTAATCATGCTTCCTCTACAATCTCATCCATAGATACTTGTTCTCTATGTCCAATCGTATATTGCTTTTTAATAAATTCTTTAAAATTAGTCTCAGCAAAAATAGGATCCCAAAACTCTTTTTCTAAAGTTGTATCATGCCGCACCTTTGGGCCAACTTCACCACTTTCCATATCAACCGTTGCATACCAGCCATTTGAAGGCTTAGTGACGTACCCACCAGCAAGAGCCACGTCAAGAAGCCCAGAGTAACCGCGAACACCACCGTCCCAGGAAACAGTAATAGGAATCTTAGACTTTTCTTTAACATAACGTGATTTCTCTACATTGATTACAAAATGATACCCTTGGATCTCTGTACCTTTCTTATCCTGCTGACGACCAAGGATCCAGATATTATCTGCGGAATAATAAATGCCAGTACCACCAGAGACAATAGCTTTTGGAAATAGACCAATCTCTTGATACGTATGATTGACTGCTAGCATAGGAATATTCTTCATAGCAAGATAAGGTGTTGCCATACGGAACAGACCTTTTAGTGCCTTCGCTCTTGACATATCAGCAACTGATTTTTCATTTAGAGCGTCTTCCATCTCTTTCTTTGAAGCAAGGTTACCGATAGAATCAATAACAACAATTACTTTATCACCTCGGTCTAACGCTTCCAATTGGCCGATCATATCAAATTTTAGTTCTTCTACATTTGTAATTGGTGTATGAAGAACTCGAGAAGTATCAACTTCAAATTGCTCGAAGTATGCCTGAGGAGAACCAAACTCTGAATCATAAAATAACATAACAGCGTCTTTATGCTTTTTCAAATAGGCTGCAGCCATAATCAAAGCAAAGGAAGTCTTAAAATGTTTTGACGGGCCTGCAAGAACAGTAAGGCCAGAGGCTAAACCTCCATCTACCGATCCCGATAACGCCACGTTAATCATTGGCGAATCGGTCGGAGTCATATCTTTTTCATTAAAGAATTTTGACTCAGAAAGAACCTCCGTGTTTTTTAACTTAGAGTTCTTTTTGAGTTTGTCCATTACTGACATATTAAGTCCTTTTCCAATTATTAGTTAATTTCCATCGACTATGATTATATAGTCTATTCCACTCATGAGTAAAGTTTGATTTTATCAATTTTGTTGGCGCTTTACTAAAGCTATACGCCATTATTATATCGTCTGGTTTAAAAGTATATTTTGCATTTATTTTAGGAAATAATACTATTTGATTTAATGAAAACAATTTATTCTTTTTTAATTCAATTATTCCAGGACATGCCTTGTATGGTTGATTAGTCCATATGACTGGATCAATTGAAGTAAGTGTGCAATCTTCACTTACCTTTATTCCTATATTCAGATTAAATTTAATTACTATCCAATCTTTAGCTAAACCTTTACCGAATTGTTCTTCAGCGTGATGAAGAACCGTCATTGATTTTGTAGAAGTAGTTGCTCTAAATTGCCCGTCTTTATTAGTTTCTAAAAAAGTTTCTGCCGGAAATTTAGTAACTAAACTATATTTAAATAATCCCTTAAATCCAGGACAATGTTTAATGGTTGTAAATCCGCTATTAACTCCATGTTGTTCTTCACTAAAAATATCATCCCATCCGGATTTTATTAAAGATGCCGCATTTTTAAATCCGTATAAAAACGGCGGTAGAGTTTTATACCATATTGGTTGTGTTTTAAATGGAAGAATTAGATCTTCTACTTCAGTACCAATATTAGGATCTTTAAAGTCATAATATATTTTCATTAGTTTTTCTTATAATAATCTTTGTACCATCCAATAAAGTCTCGGATGCCGGTTTCAATATTAGTCATTGGCTTGTAGCCAAGCTTTTTAATTTTAGTTATGTCTGCCAATGTATGTCGAATGTCAGCAGGATGCATATCGACATACTTAATATCAGCTTTACGTTCTAAATTTTCTTCGATAAGAGAAACGAATTTCATAAGCGGTACGCTTTGCCCACTACCAATATTAAATATTTCGTGGGTATCTATTCGTGCAACTTTATCTATTAGTAATTGTACACCATTTACGATGTCTTGTACATAGGTAAAATCTCTAGACATTTCACCGTGGCCAAAAACTTCTATTGGTTTACCTTTTACAATGTTGTCCGTAAAGCCATGAAGTGCCATGTCAGGCCGTCCATAAGGACCATACACTGTAAAAAATCTGAAGCCGATTGACGAAGGTACTTTACTATGTTTGAACTGACATTCATTTGCATATTTACTCCATGCGTATGGATTTTTGTGATGCTTAAACTCCATGTCCTCTACAAAAGGAGGTTCTTGTCCAGCGTAAACACTTGAAGAGGATGCATACACAACTGGTATGTTATTCCTCTCAGCAATATCTATAACGCCTTGCGTACCAATTATGTTATTTGTTGTATAAACGTTTGGCTGATCTAGCGAATGACGTACTCCTGCCCATGCTGCTAAGTGTACGATAATGTCGCTATCCTCAACAGTCTCAAAACCTAGTGAACAAATATCGGAATTTTTAACTGGGATGCCTGATTGACTTAATATAGCCGTACGACTCATCTTTAATCCTGGCTCATAGTTACCAGCATAATTATCACATCCTAAAACTTTGTGTCCGTACGCTTTAAGTTCTCTAGCTAAATGAAAACCAATAAATCCGGCAATACCTGTAATGAATATCTTCATCGTTCATTCACGTGTGCTGTTTGACCAGTCATATCATACTGAATGTTTTGTTCGATTTCTCTATCATCCTTTTCATATTCAGACCGATAGAGATTGTTTCGATTCATGACGTGTTCTAAGAGAGTAGCCTGATCTGTAAAGTTTATGAAGGCAGAAACATCTTTTGGAAAACAAGCACCGCCAAAACCACGCTTGCCGTCAAAACCAGGGACACGAGTATGGGCATGCCCAATTCTTGGATCAGTGCCAATTGCGTTTGCGATACGACCATAATTACCTCCGAACTCTTTTATTGTATCATAAAATTCGTTAAAAAATGTTAGCTTTGTTGCTAGGAAAGTATTGATGCCATACTTTACGAAACTAGCATCTGTCGCAGACATGCGATACACCGGACACGGCTTACAGATACTATATTCTTTATAGATTAGTTCTAGCTTTTCAGTAGCATCACTCTGTCCACCAAAAATATGCACAAAAGGATTTATGATATCTTCATTTGCGTTTTTCTCTGTTAGAAATTCTGGATTATAAATCATCCTATGTTTAGCAGAACCTCTAAATAACTCTTCTATTTTATCAGGAGTTACGGTGGATTTTACAACTATTAAGCCTGTCATGCGATGCTTGATTTGTGTTAGCACGTCTTCTAGAATTGAGACATCGCATTTACCGTTTTTATGCATAGGCGTTGGAACGCAAACAAAAGTAACATCGGCATTTAATTTTACATCTTTTAATTCTACTCCGATCTTAGGATCAATGATTTGTTTTTCTACGTCATCCTGAAATGCGTAGTCGATTGCTTTGCCGACGAAACCGTGGCCAATGATTGTCATTTTTAACATAGTTTATTATACCATAAATTCATCGAGTTGTACACCTTTAATAGGCGGAGTTCCTTGCCTTTGTTCCCATCCAGAATTCCATCCAGACGCATTAGACAGCGTAGAAGGAATATGGTCAAATGTTCCATTACCACGTGGTACATAATTTTGGCCGAATCGAACAAAATCACACATAACATCTTCAAGATCTTTTGGCTTTCCGCTGGTTCGTTCTCTTAGTAAATCCATAAAGTCGTCATCTTTCCAGCCTTTAGATAACTTCTTCATACATCGTACTGCGTTGTTTCCTAAATATGTATGAGAATCCACATCAGCGTGTTCAGGAAAATAGTCAGAGCAATCCATAGAGAAAGCAGCATACTGAAAATTAAATTTACGATGACCTGCTTTTTTATTATGCTCATTTAGGTGATCTACAATTTCTTTATGACCTCTTCTTTTTAAGAGAAGAAAATCTGTAAATCTATTAATAACTTCTGGCAATTCATTTACCATAAAGTCAACGTTACTAACTCCCTTCTTAGGAGCTGGAGGTTGATTGCCGATAGACGTAAACAACGGTTTTCCAGAGGCTTTAGTCTCCACCAAATCCTCTGCCATATCTTTAATGTCTCTATGCTTACCCCAATGTTGAATTATATTATTACGATAGCCATGATCGTTTTCAAACGAAGCTCCTGACCCAGTAATACGATGGCAAAGAAATGTATATAACCACGTTTCAATAGACCAACTAATATCATCGTTTGAAGCTGAGATCTTACGTCTATCTTCTTTCTGCCATCTCCATTTAGGAGTTTTAGATCCGAACCTCAGATCTTGTAATACGTTTGAGAAGCCTGCAGCGTTTCTTGTTTTACAATCATAGATGTCAATCTTTTGTAAGAGAGGGTCATTAATGATTTCATTTGCTTCCGGTCCTTCATAGTCTAACAGACCCCAATTTACATTGTCTTGTAACCAGCCTGCTTTTGGATAATAGTAATTTACAAGAACGTCAATTGCTTCTTCGTTAAGCCACATTCTTTTCCCAATCTCTATATGAATCTATTGTATTCGGTAAGTCTTGATTTTGTAATACTGGTTCTTTTCCAACATTCCAAAATAGAATATCACGACCAGTATTCTTTGGAATATATTTCCATACCTTACCGTCGTAGGTATCTATAGTCGGGAATGGTGGAAGATTATCTTTTTTCTCTGCAGCCGTAAATGCTAATGGTTCAGATACTGCTTCTGCAATACCGAGTTCGCCTGCTTTCATGTTACGAGACACACATATCGAAGTAAATTTAGCATTAGGCCAAGCAATCTGCAGTCCACGTGTGAGCACGCCCGTAGACGTGGCAGTGTACACTTCCTCAGGTTCTCTTATCTTAGAAGCAGCTTTTACAATACCTGCAGTTACCATTTCATGTTTTAAGCCTAACGGTACAAAGAAAGCATTCTTTCTTTCATCCGCCCATTTCTTTGCAATCAGATTAAGGTTAGGCATAGCTGCTATTCTATGGAAACTTGTACGTGCTCCCCGTTCAATACAGCAGGCCTGATGATCGCTGATTCGTTTGCTTGAGGGCATGAAGAGCATGACTTCTTTTCCGTGACGTTTAGCCACATCAAGAATGCTAACACCAGCAAGACCAGTACGGGGCTGAACATAAACGATAGTATCGATATGATCAGGGAGACTGCTAATAAGACAATCACCACCACGAACTTTAGAACCAACCAAGCTATCGTCGCGAACAACACGAACATTATCATGTGTTCTAACATCTGGTGTTCCATAAGGATCCTCCCAATCTTTAGCCAGTTCTAAATAATATTCTTTTGGATCTCCATAAAATGGATTAATGTCTTTATTGATTCTATCAATAACATGATTATTATGCGCCAAGTGGTGATACTCCCCAGTCATTACGTCTATAAAAAGGTGGAGCTATATGAAAACTAGAACCATGCTCCATATACGTACTAGCGTATTTTTCAGGATCCATAGTATACCATTCTTTTGGCGGCATAACAACTTTACCTTTAGATTCGTCGTAAAGCATTTCAATAAAATTGTTTGTAAGATCCCAACGTTCTTTCCATGATCCAAAGAATGGAGTCTTCTTATAGAATCCTGATTTAGGTATACGTCTTCCTTCAAACTCTACAGGGACCGGAGCGGCAAACCATACATCGTCAGCCATCTGATTACCTTCTCTTACATATTCTTTGATGTTATATTTAAGAGAAAAGCCAGGGTGACGCAGAATGTGATGCCTAATGTCAATAGAGCCAAGAGATATGGTAAGTCTGCCCAATGGTTCTTGTATGTCTTGTCGAAGTCCCTTACGTATACTACCAAAAAGAGTCTTACCGTCAGTCCTATACACGCGATCCCCTGAATCACTAAAAGCGATAGTATGTGAGTCTCCAAAAATGACACCATCAGTTTTTAGATCTTTCTGCTTAAGAGAAGTTATACTTCTGATTCGTTTAGATATAGCATTACACCACATAGGAGTTATGCCTTTATACGTTGTAGGAGCTTCAAGTCGTTTCTTTAGCATCTCTCCATAATCAGGCATATCCCAATCTAACGAAACAATGTTTTCACATGACATTACAAGATTTATTCTATCATAAACTTCTTTATTAGCACCGCCAAATAAATTTAAACTACCACCAAAGTTAGCGCCATGATCTATATAGACCACATCTGCCTTTGTGATTTGTGGTGTACATTTATGATCGATAGATGCATTAAGCTGATCTCTCCACACCTGTGTCCACCCGTGTACGTGGGACTTTTCATTCTTTGGAATATTTGATATAGGATTTGTAATTACATTCATTATATAAACTCGTATAACACATTGGCTTCCTCAAACATAGAAGCAGACAATTCCCATGAATCGTTCCACCGTGCCTTATCGCCCCATCCCCTTATGTCTTCACTAGCTGGCATGACTACTCTCTTTATTCCAACTTGAATAACTCCTTTAGCACACTCAGAACAAACAGGAAGCCCAGTCACATATAAAGTAGATTGATCTAAGGAGACACCATTCCATGTTGCATTATAAATTAGATTTTGTTCTGCATGAACAATGTATTTGTATTTAGTCTCTCGATCCTGGTATCTTTCATCAGAATCAGAAACTCCTCTAGGCAACCCGTTATATCCCTGAGCTAATACTTGTCCTTTAATTCCAACAGCAACCGCTCCTATTCTCGTGGAAGGATCCTTAGACCAGGTACCAACCACACGCGCTAACTCTAAATAGCGGTGATCCCACTTACTTGACAAGGTGGAAGTGCTTTTCATAGACGTGAAGGTTTTGTACCTGCCATGTAATAGAACCTTCTTCAATCTGAGCGCCATCATCATAAAGACTTAAACCGTTATAATCTCTGACTAATCTTTTCATTACTTCACGTTGCCACGCGTAATCATTCTTATATCCAAACACCACATCATTAGAACGCATCTGAACTACAGAATGTAGAATACTATCACGAATATAGTAAGTGACGCTGTTAGTACAAATAAAATCCGATTTTCCATTTTCATTAAACTCCAACCAAATAGACGGCCTGTTATAAATCATGGAAGCGCGTCGACCGTCAGGATTTTCTAGTAACTCATCCAGCACGCAGCCATATTGGTTATAATATTTGTCTGAAAAGATAAGATGTCCATAATTAGAATTAATTTCACCATGAGTATTTGCAGCATACTCCCAGGCTTTTGGTGGATTATCACGAATGTCGTTAATGTTTGTAGACTGGCTATCATACCAATCTAATTCTTCTTGAACGTAATCATAACTAACTGTTCCAAAGATAGCTGCCTCATCAGCAATAAAAGATGCGCCAAGCATTTCTATTGTCTTAGCGCCGGTTTTATCAATTGTATATGCTTCGTCTTTTAGTTCATCAATAAAATATTGACGAATATCACGGACTGCTGTCATTTGCATATTGAACTCTCTTTCTCAAATCAGACGACGAGAACCTATGGTCTCGCTTATTAAAATAAAGTTGAATGCCGCGTTTGCGGCACTCATCCTTACCAGTAAAATCTTTATCCCTGTACTCTTCACCAAGAATACGTACATCAATTGGATACATGTTTATTATATCACATAAATCCGCTTCTGTACAATAAATAATTACCTCATCAACATATTTTATTGCTGCTAACTGAGCCTGTCTTTCTACTATCGATTGAACAGGCTGATTCTTTTTTGGTCTATCAAGCGTAGGATCTACCTGTAAGCCACATATCAAATAGTCGCATACAGACTTTGCTTCTCGTAGCATAGCTATATGACCCGCATGAAGCAAATCAAACGTTGATGCGGTAAATCCTACTTTCATTACGATCCCCATCCTGCATGGTTTTTACTCTGCATTCTTACGTGTCTTGTTGGTAATTCATTTTCTAATTCACCCAAGCACTCAAAGGAGCTATTTAGTTCTAGCCATCGATCTAATTGCTTGTCATTATCAAATGACATTTCAGTTACCATGCCATTAGTACGATTTATAATAGATACCGTTTTCATTAAGCGTGACCTACGGTTTCCCGTTTAATATCGTTATGATTGAACTCGGCCCAATATAATTCGAAAGCAACTCCATCTTCCAAACATTCAAACTGGTGATAAACACCTGGCTTTACCTTTGTATACATCCCAGGATCAAGAATAGTCTCATCAACTAAATCATAATCTTTTTGCCACACACGAATAAGCATACGGCCACTTTCAACATAAAAGCCATTCCACTTAAACTCATGGAGATGTTTAGAACATACTCCGCCTTTATTCATCTCAATACGATGAAATTCTAAAGCTCCGTTTGCTTCTACGAGTTCTGTTTGTCCCCAAACTTTACCTGCGATCATAATTATACTCCACTATTTTTTCTGCAACTTCATCGAAGTTTTTTAGTTTTAACATATTTGGTCCATCACTTGGCGCATTATCTGGATCAGGATGAACTTCTAAGAAAAAGTTGCTAACTCCCAAAGCAGCCGCAGCACGAGCAAGACCTGGAACGTAGTCACGATTACCACCAGACGAGTTGCCGAGGCCTCCAGGCTGCTGACACGAGTGGGTCGCATCAAATACGATCGGTACATTATAGTTATCAAGCATGTACTGAAGGCCATTAAAATCGACCACAAGATTGTTATATCCAAAACTAGCTCCTCTTTCAGTTATCCATACTTCTTTGGCATCTTTGCATTTACTTAAGATTCCTGCGATGTCCCAAGGAGCAAGGAATTGTCCTTTCTTAATATTGACAATGCAATCAGTCTTGCATGCTGTTTCAATTAAATCAGTTTGTCTAGATAAAAAAGCTGGTATTTGTAAGACATCTACCACTCTATGACAACTAGATATTTGACCTTCCGTGTGCACGTCAGTTAAAATCTTTAAGTTACTTATTTCTTTTTTCATACGCAAGAAATCGTTAATTGTGCGATTCTGACCAACGCCCCTAAAGCCACTTGCGTGGCTTCTATTGGCTTTATCAAAACTTGCTTTAAAGTAATATTCTATATCGTACTTAGAACATACATCTGCACAGTGATTAGCGATCTCTAAAGATTGCTCGTATGATTCGTGCTGGCAAGGTCCTGCAATTATTCTAATCATGCTCTCCACCACGTCCGCGGCCGAGAGTTGTAAAATATTCAGGTTTACGTTTAGCAGTTTCAAATGTAGCTACTGTTATTACGATAGCAGCTAGTAACAACATATGCAAAATGGCGCTTATACCAAATGCCGCCCAGCTACCTGCGATAATACCAAACACAATACACCACATCCAAGCCAGTATTTGCATGATCATATGTCGTGTAGCCAAGTCATTAATATTTTTCAAGGGATTTTTATCCATACACATTACTGTATCCCAACAGTCTTTCACCCAATATTTCATATTATACATCCAACAATTCTTTGATTCGTTTTTGAGCAGCATTTAGTTGCCCTTGTAAAAACTTAATGTTTTCTTTTAGTATTTCTATCTCTTCATCCTTGGTCATTTTTTCTGGTCCTATTTAAAAAATCGCGATTAGGGTCTTGACCGTCAATCTTACCGCGGGCATACGCAACAGCGAAAGAAGAATAATTAATTAGATCTTTGAGCGAATCTTCAACACCTTCAAAGTTAGGCTCATAGTTAGGATCATTCTCCATAGCTTCGAGTACAGACCATAGACGAATAGTCTTTGTGTTAATCAATTCCATGATTGACATAACGCCACGTGGATAATAATCAGCTTGACGAATACGTGAGTTTTCGTTCTGATAATCGTTAGATTTTCTTGCTTGAATTTCTGCACATTCTTGCAGTACTTTTAGTGATTCTTTCATATTGTAGATTCCCTATTAAAAGGTGGATTTAAATAGTCAATTAGTTTTCTTTCGATCATTGGTATTAGATCTTTTGAGTATTTAGTTAGATCTATATATTTTATATTAATATCGATACTTTGTAAACCGTTATTTTCAATAAAGTTTAGTATTTTATTTCCTGAAGATTCTGCCTTATTATTGTTTCTAAAATTACTTAAATGGCAGTTAATTCTTTCGGCTATAGTCATCTGCTCGCCTTTACCGACATAAAGATAATCATTAATAGGAAGTAGTTGCCATAGATATACTCCGTGCTTTTGAGTAGCTTTAGTTCTATCGTTACCGCTAGGATAAAGCTTTTCAGCTATTCTATTAGTATGGTATCTAAACGTTTTATATTGAACGCATTCTTCTAAAAGCTCTTCAATATTAATATTATCTATTTGCTCTTGTATATGATCTATTTGTGTACACATGGTTTCCTCCGTTTGAAACCACTATAACACATTTCTTTTCATTTGTACACAGTTATTTTGCCAATTAGCTAAAATTTTACTTGATGAGTTTGTTTTATTTCCACCAACTCCAAATGCAAATTCAACATCAGGATGTTTTTCGTATTTTATATATTCTGGCGTATTTGTATTATTTCGATCACCGCCGTTAGCAAATACCACTGTATCCCAAGTATCAGATAATATTGCTTCTATGGCATCGCACGCCGATCCATCTTCGTCATTGAAGCTTATAACATAATCAACTGGTTTTAAATTCTCAACAATAAGCTTACGTTCTTCAATTGAAAGAAAGTTTTTTCCCTTTTTTCGAATTAGCCATTTGTCAGAATTTAAACCGACTATTAGTTTATATCCTAATTTTTTGGCATCATTTAAATAATGTATATGCCCTGAATGGATAGGATCAAATCCTCCGGTAACTAAAACGATTTTAGATGTTTTTGTAGACATATTCTAATGCTCTATCTGCTTCAACGTCCATAGGACGATTCTCATACCAGTTACCGGTTCCCATATCAAACTCTCGGCATAGATTAGTTATCTCATGTGATGTGATTGGATACTGTCGTTCAACAGCTCTTGCCGCAACAGCAACCATTATCTGATACATCTTATGGTACCAGCCAGTATTTGAAATAATTTGATATTCTCCGGCCAGCTTCTTTGGCCAGAAAGGACAATCGCGATAGCTTGTCCATACTATATTTGTATTATCTAGTTTTGATTTTTTGTGTTCAAGAACTTGTTTTTGTAAAGCTTCAGGGAGTCTGTCGATAAAGTTTTTGCTTGATTTTTGTGCGTACTCATATTTTGCCATGAGTTTGGCTGGATCAACATATTCGCCATTATCATTAGAGAAGATGAAGTTATAAGCGTTATCGTAAGTTGCAGGAATATAATACATACGAGATAAGTCTTTAGTCTGTTTGTCTGCCATGTTACCAAGCTCTGAGTTGAGCGCATACCAGAAGTGCTTGATCTTATCTTGCTCAACCGGAGTTTGAAGCGGGAAAACCACACGAAACTTTGGAAATTCATGAGTGCTACTAGCGGTACTATAACACACATATGTGTAATTACCAAAGCGCTCATTAAGTTCATCTTCTAGTTTGCCTTTAAAAGCGTGATCATCAACATCAATAGCAGCCCAACCTGCCCAAGCATCCACATTCTTGTTGGCCCTAGTTGTATCAGGAACGTATACAGCTGGCGATATAAGTTGTGCATCTTTCTTTCCTCCTAAAGGTTGTTTAGACAGTTTGTAGAAGAGCTCCGAGAGCTGTTGCCAGTTCTCGAAGTCCATTCTACGATGCGTCTTATTATCAAAGACGTTCTTAAATAGTGTTAATGACAATGCCATAATATTACCAGCTATCGGGAACGGTGATTACCGGCGGGGCGTCTAGAGCCATATCTAGATTGCCATGGTTACCTTTGTGCTGAGGTGGTTTCCATCCACTAGGCTTTAGCAGATCTGGTAGACCAAATCGGTTAGGCCGACCAGGTTTCGCGCCAGGTTCTTTAGCCATATTAGCCTCGTATACTTCATTCCATGCTTCTTTAGCATCAACGCCCATCACATCGAGCGTACCGATAGCAAAAACACACATATCAATCAAGCCGTCAACTACTTCTTCGGCATCCCCATTATTAATAGCAGATAAAGTCTCGTGATATTCTTCACCAATCATAAGCATACGAAACATAATATACTTTCGCATAAGATCTTTATCATCTTTATTTTTTTCGAACCATTCTTTGACGCCAAATTTATTATGCATCATATAAATGTCATTAACCCAATCGCTCATTAGTATATTTTCCTCACTTGATAATTAAATTGGTCAGTAGTTTTAATGTTAATTTTACGACCCTTCATATCTCTACCTTTAAGAGATGTTTGGTCAATCTTATTTAGTTCTGATAGCTCAAAGAATTGTGTTCTCTTAGTACCATCGTTTTCGTTATACCATATGGTAACTTCATATTTGTCGTATAAAAGTCGTTTTAGCCAGCTCGTCATATAAAGAAATCCTCCAGCGTATTTGTGTTATCATAATTAATAAACCAACCGGTTGGATCTAGAATAGGTTTCAGCGGATCGCTAAAAGTTTTGGAAAACTGTAAATCGTAATCCACAAATTTTTCTAGTCCGAATTCTTTTGGCAAATAATCAGGAAAAGCAATTACGTTCTCGTGAATCGGATTAGGAGTTCGAAGATAGCAGAACTTTACCTTTTCGCCATTTTGAATCTTGGCATATTTCTTATGTAAGTTATATTTATCGATAAGACCATTATACAACAAACTGCCACGGATGTGAATAGGCGTTCCCTTTTTATATGCGATTCTTTCACCTTTTTTTGTTGCCCACTTAGTTACTTCACGGGCACCGCGGGGGAAAGATATCTTCTCTGGCGGTAAAGAACGAAACTCATTATAGAAGTCGGTAATAAACTGTTGAGTATGTTTTTCATTACCGCTAATAATAATCTTAAATGCTTTTTTAAACTTATCGCGGACAACCTCAGGAGTTGAAGATTTAATAGCTTCAATGCCCATAATCTTAAGCTTAGGTTCAGCGTATTGAACGCCTTCAGAATTGTGAACGTTTAGAATATAACGTTTCTTTGCTGTCCATATGCCACGATCAGCAATAACTTCTCTACCCATTTCCATACGTGGTTTATAAGCATTCATCTGATTGAATAGCTTATCGTACGACTTACTTAATACGGACTCAAAGTGCTCTGAACAAATTTTGTCAAGAAATTTAACTGGATCTTTGGGTTTAAATTGTTCTACCAAAGCACCCATGTTAATATAGAGAGAATCAGTATCAATCGCAATAACGTAGTCCACGTCTCTAGTTTTGAGAACATTGTTCATCTCCTTATTAACGGCCTTTTCAGCCCATAGTACTGAAAGTTGGCCAGATAAAGTAATACCTTCGGCCATACGCATATCAAAGTATCTAAAGTATTTATTACCGAGTGCACCATAGAGAGAATTTAGTAGAATCTTAATAGCCATTTGGCGATTGTTATATCGATTGATTTCTCGCTCTAGCTCAACAGTTTTGTTTTTCTGATACTCTTGCTCAATACTAAGCATTTCTTTTTTAATTTGCGTACGTTCAGCATAATATGCTTCAATAATCTTAGGAAGAATGCCTTGAAATTCTTTATGATAGGTTGAGCCGTTGGCTGCCACTGAATGCTGGGATGAGACCTTATCATCTAGCTCAAGGTAATAATCAACACCAGGCCGCTCTGTCTGACCTATAAGCGTCTCTGGTGACATATTGTATTGTACAATCAGGTTTGGATACAGAGAATTAAGATCGAAGGATACGACCCAGTCATGTAGACCAACTTGAGGTTCTTTCACATAACCGCCAGGATATGGGTTTTTAATCTTTTCATTGTTGGGCGGTATGGCAATCTTTTTCTTGTTAAGCTCGCGATAGATAATAGAATCCCATATGGCAGTAGTGCCAAAGGTGTCAGCAAGATTAACACCACCACGATAAGCCATGGTCTGTGCCAGCTGAATAAGACCCATCTTCTCTTCGATGCGATTAACCAGCTGAACGTCTTTGATGTTATAGTCTATAAACTTTTGATGATCTTCCTTATACAAGGTATATAGATTGCCATGTTCTTCGTAAGATAACTTCTTTTCACCGAGAACGACGTGAGCAATGTGATCAAGTTTGTATGATTCTTGTGCGCCATATGAATAACCAAATTTCTTAAATAGTTCAAGATAGTCAGCTTGCTGAATGCCAACGATCTCATAGCCGTATTGCATACGGCCAGTAATTTCTGTATTACGTTCGTTTACCATATTCCATGGTGATAATCTTTTTACGGCTTCAATAGTTCCAATACGTGCGATGCGATTAATAAGGTAAGGAATATCGAAAAAGCGACTGTTCCAACCCGTGATGATGTCCGGCCGGTTATCACACCAAAACTTATGGAAGCTAGCAAGCATAGCCTCTTCACTATCAAACTTACGATATTGAATAAGGTCGCCATGCATTTCAATAGAACATTTTTCATAGTCGTAATCTCCTAAGCCCCACACGTGATAGATTGAGGACTGACTAGATTTTAGAGCAATAGAAATAATCGGTTGAATTGCTTCTTCTGGTTTTGGAAAGCCATCGTCAGACATAACCTCAATATCAAAATTAACGATATTAACTTGATTAGGCCGAAACTTAATTTCATCAGGATACATGTCTGTGATGCATTGCTGAATATAATTAGTGTTGCCATAGACTTTCATTCCATCAACATCTTTGTATTGATCGATAAAATTCTTAGCATCTCTCATTGTAGGAAAACCTAAGGGCTCAACCGGAGCTCCATCAAGAGAAACCCATTCCGTGTTTTTATTTTTACTTGGAATGAAAAGGGTGGGCGCAAACTTTATTTTCTTTTCGACACGTACGCCATTGTCGTTATAGCCACAATATAGGATCTGAGACCCATAGCGATTGACTGATGTATAAAATGACAAATTAAACCTCCAACGAATATGTATATTCTATCATACTTTACGAGGAATGTAAACAAAAAAAGGCGCCGAAGCGCCAATTTGTTTTTTTTATTCACCTAATCCTAAACAAGGAATAAGGATGGATTGTTTACAATTATCTGGATAAGCAATCGCTGATCCAAGAATAGGCATTCCAACCATACCAATAATAATAATTAGGAATGCCCAGCCAAGACCTTTTGTAGTACAATAATTATGATGAGGTTCCTCAGTCATTTTCATAAAATCTCCTGCTGTGGTAAATTTTAAGTCTTGCATTTCATTATTCATGTTCTATTTCCTCTCAATGCAAAATACATTCCGCCAACCCAAAGTAGTACATGCAGATTGTCATACCATAAGACATCCCAGAAGCTTTCGGGTTCGCCTGTCCATATAACACCTGTCATAATACTGGCAATAGTAATACCACTGAAACGTGTGATAATATCGCCAAACTCTTTCGTGCGCTTAGTGTAGTCTGCTATACCACCGACCAATAAGCCGGCGGCCGCCCCAAGCTCTCCAAATACAACAAACGACCAAACTAATAGTGTAAGTTCTACTGGAGAGTCTTCAAGGTTGATTGGCCACTTATTCATTCCTTGTTGAAAAAACACAACAATGATTGGAATGCGTAGTAGCCAATGAGTCATACAGAACTCTGGGATTTTGTTTACAAAGTTTCTAAACATAACCTAGAGCTCTTTCAAAAGGGCTTTCAGTTTCTTCTTTGACTTACCTTTTACTTTGGCTTTGGACACATCATTGTCTCCATCACCTACAACTACAATACCAATCATGCCCATTGATTTGTGCGGGGAACATTGATATACGTAGACGCCTGGTGTGTCAAATGTCATTTCAACTTCTTTATTGAGCTTAGACTTACGCGGGGCTTTCCATCCGTCTGGTCCTGCAATGAATTCTACATTGTGACCTTTTGATGTTGCTACCCAAGTAATAGTATCGCCAATATCAATACGTGCGATGTCTTCTGAGTAAACCATCTTGGCACCGTCATCACGCTTGTTAAGCATTTCGATAGTCATATCTTCAGCAAGAGCTGGTGTCGCCATTGCTGCAAGTAGTCCTAGTGTAGTCAATAGTTTCATAATCATCCTCTCATTAGATTATTTCTTTTCGGAAACAAACTCATACAATTTTTCAGCTTGCGCTTTAATTTCTTCTGGAGTAATTGCTTTGGGAATATACTTTTCATACGCTTCCCTCATCTGATCAGCATTTTCCTTATGCATGTCCATCATCTGATGTGCTAGGTTAATCTGATTTTCATATGCTTTGTCAAGCATATCTTTTGCCATGTTTAATACGTCATAGCGGATTTGGAATGGATTTGACATGTGTGTGTCTCCTGTGTGTGTTTGTGTTTAACTAAAATGTCTTTCTAACATTTCAATTCTGTCTGTAGCCATAGCCATCTTGTCTAGTTCTTCTTGAATTGCTTCGACAATATCGCTATGTTCACCAATGCCTACACTCTGATTCATGTAGACCATAATATTTGTTTTTGCACGTTCTAGTTCACCTTCGGCATGCATACGTGCTGCTTTTACAAGTTGTTCTTTCATAATATCTCCTGGGGTTAAGAGGGCCATTACAGCCCTCTATAAGTTAGTTACGCAATTTGGCAACTTCCATCATGCACGCTTTGCTCTCCTCGTGGTATCCCAATCGGGCCAGCTCTGCCGCCGCTTTGGAATATCCCACAACTTGGATCGTACGATCTAGTGAAGACCACAAACCCGATAAGGGCGAGAATATAGTAGACATTACTGCTGTTGTCATTAAACCCATCCTTGCAAATTTTGATTTACTTTGACGTGTTCAATAGACGATTTATACCTAGCGATCTCATAGATCTCGCCGCGGCTAATGCCAATGTCTGCTAAGTCATAATCAGATAGATTGCTTAGAGCTTTTTCAGTTTCACGAATTGCTTTACGTTCAATTCGATTATTGTAAATGCTTTTTAGCGCTTCAATAATTAGTTCAACTGCCCTCGTTGAGTAGCTGTGTGCTGTTAGTATTGCTTGTGTCATGTTCGACCTCGTTAAATTTTCCAATATTAATTTTACGAGGACGCATTTCTTCTGGAATAACATATTGCAATTCAATTGCCAAGATGCCATCCTGAATATCTGCTCCGTTTACGTTTACGTGTTCAGACAGCCTAAAAGTTCTTTTAAATTTCTTCGTAGATATACCACGATGAATAAAGTTTCTACCTTTAGAAACGTGTTCCCCTGTAACAGTCAAAGTTCTGTCTTTAACTTCTACAGAGATCTCATCTCTTGTAAACCCGGCAATAGCTAATTCAATCAGATAATCTGTTTCATTAGCTTTAATAATGTTGTGGGGTGGATAATGATCATTCGAATGTTTAGCTGTAAATTCTAGCTCATTGAATAAATGATCGAAGCCCACGAAAGATGAACGTGGGAAAAGTTGGTGTGCGCCTGTCATTGTTATCTCCTTTAGATCAAGCAAGATTAGTTGGGTCAGAATATTCTGCACCCGTATTATTTATATAGTGGTTGCTATGCCAAATGTACATAGCCGTTATTCATTTTTTTTAAAAAACGCGTATTTTCTTATATCGCGATAGTCTGCACTGCCTTTACTTTCTGGGTTTAGATCTTTTTTCTTTTTAAATATTTCAGAACCGATTGCAGCGGTTTCAGGTGTCATATAATAATGATAGCCGATCTCTGTAATATCTTCTTCATTATAATTTTTATTTTCATATATAGATCTTCCATCATGCCTCATGCGTACGAGTCTATCTCTTTCTTCTCTATTATCAAGAAGAATCATACCACCTCTACCAATGTTTATATGTTTTTTAAAATGAAAAGATAAACACATTTTAGTTTTTGGTATGTAACCGTTTTTTTCCCAATAAAGCGCGGCATCAATTATGTCATCCGCTACATAGTAATAATCTATCCAATTTTTGTCAACAAGCCTATATGGCATTTTTATTTTTTCAAGCATGAAAGGTAAAGAAACATAAGTTTTTGCTGGTATATTTAGGTGTACATAAAATTTAAGCTGAAGGCACATTTCAATAGCATGCGTACAGCAATCAGTTGCAACGGCGTATGGCGCGCCGAAAAATTCAGCTACTTCATTTTCAAAATTTTGTAATGCTAGAAAAGACATTCATTAGCTCTTTTTGATAATCTTTATTATAAAATACTTTTTTATTATGTTCTGCAATATGGCTTTCGGTATCAATCATTTCCTTTAATTGCTCTAAAGAAAAGTTGTTTAATCTTTTAAATTCATAGTATACAGCTTTGTACCTTGTAAAATCATCTTCTATAGAGTCAAACCCATAATCTATAAAACTGTAAAACTTATATCCTAAAGATTTCAGATATCGCATATGGTGTGGAAAAGATATCCATATAAATGGAATTCCTGCCATTATCGGCTTCCATGTTTTTTCTGTTAAAGATCCATACGCCCAAGCATATGGTCTAGTTTCAAATACGACATTGATTAATGCACTATAAAATATATCAGGAACTCTCCACTCAATAGATAACTTATATAGGTCAGATATATTCATATCATCTTCTAGAAAGGTATCTTCTTCAAGATACAATTTATTCTTTTCGTATATTTCTTTAAGTTGCTTTGGAAATCTTCTCCGAATATATTCAGAGTCAATACCTTTGCCTCTAATTTTAGTAAATAATATTTCTGGGTCGTTATGCAAATTATCGCGTATAAGTCTTAAAACAAAAGCAACTCTGGTTGTTTCTTCTAGTCGTCCTGTTATAATAGAAAACTTTTTAGTTTTTTCTATTGGTTTATCGTATTCAATATTAGCGCTCCTAAATACGTCACCTATATTATACGCATGGTCAAAAAAACTTATTCCGAGGTCTGTGCCTTTTGCAGAATATTTTTTATTAAACATATAATACACATTATCTAATTTTTGAAGGTGCTGCGGATCATACGGTTTATGTTTTCGTGCATTTCGAATATGTTCTCTAGTGAACGAAACTACAATTCTTATACTGTTTTTACAGCAAAAATCTTTTATTTCTTTATTAAGCCCTATTTTTTCTCCAGGCTTAAAATCAGGGATATACAAATAATTTAATATTAAAAAATTATTAAGTCTGCTATTAACAACTGTTTTATTCGGATATAAGAACTCAACCTCGTTATTTAATAACTTAATAATATCTCTATTAAAGATTTTACCTCTTTTAAAATCAAAGGGATCTTTAAGAGATTTAATATCCCAAATATAAAATTTATTCGCCGACATCTGAAGGTATTCCGTTAGCTAAACCGTAAAGACTTCTATGATAACCTTCAGGAGGTTGTAGTTTTGAAGCATAGTAAAAAAATCTAACACTTCTTCGTATCCCGCTTACTGGCATTACCATATGTCGGATAGTTTCGCTGTGCTCAAATAATAATGCGCGATTTCTTTTAGTTACTATAGCTTCTCTATCTTCTAGCTTGAACTCTCCACCTAAGTGATCATCTGTGAGATATATTATTAAAGATGCTACTCTATATAATTTAATCGAATCGTTCCAATTAAAGTCTATGTGCGGTTTAAGATCTCCGCCATTTCTTATTTCACTATAGCCAGCACCAATAAGATGAGGATCTGGAACTATACCTGGTATTCCAATTTCACCTTCTAAAAATTTTAACCAAGACGGACTTGAATACTTTAAATATAGTTGCCTAAGTACTGGTAGCTTTTCAAGCTCAGTACTTTCATACATGTCGGACCCAGAACGAGTAAAGTGTTTAGGCCATACTATATCTTCAAGTTCTTTATCAATTTTAGATATAGTATGGTCCGATAAAAAATTATCGATAATCTTAATATACAATGTTTATTTCCGATTATTTTTTTTACGCCTAGTCCCATAACCTAAGCGTTGCATAACTTTTGTTCTTTCGTAATGGGTCATTTTTGACCATTTTGTAATTTCTTCAATAGTACGACCACAACCCTTGCAAACTTTATCAACCTTATTAAGTTGACATATTTGTTTGCACGGGCTTATGTACAAATCATTCATTTATTGCCAATATTATATTTAGGACAAAGCTCCCATTGATCTTTCTCTTTAAACGGAATAATCTTTATCTGTCTTAACGGGGCTAGTAGTTTAGCTTCTTCCGTATTCTGAATTTCAACTAATCCCCAATCAGACATTAGCGTCGTAATAGTGTTTCTACGAGCTACGTCGTTTTCTTCGAGATTGGCTTTCTTACCATCAAGTAAAAACAATTCTTTAAAATGTACAATAAAATATCTGCCTTGCTTATGCAATATATGGCATGACTGAAATAATTTTTTATCTTTTCGGGATGCGACACCTATGCGTGTCAATGTTTCACGAACTTTCAGAAAATCATCAGGTTCGCTTAGAGTTATTTCCAACATAGACGCCGGAGACCACTCAACTAGTGCTTGTTCTTCCACCTTTATTCACCTTCTTCTTTAACCCATTTATTTGTTCGGGTGACAGAAGCGGTAATATTTGACGAGCTTTCTCATTACTATAGCCATAATATTTTTTAACCACTTCGACGTCACTCTCAATCTGAGGCTTTATCCATTTTGAAAAGCGTTTGCGCTTTCTAACCATATTTATAAGAAAGTCGAATTGTAGTTTATTGTCGATGTGGTGGTAGCGATTCATCTCATTAGCTAGTACAACAGTATCATTAAAATAGGAAAGCGATCGGTTGACCATGAAACTGTTATAAGCCTTTTCTGTTATATCATCTGTTATAACATTTTTTTTAGTAGTATTAATAGAATTTAAATAATCAAACGGGTTCATAACTGTCCTTCAACTCCACTGTCTATTCCAGGCCATTCGTCTACAACGTCTACAAACAATCTTTTGATTCCTTCTAAAAGTTCGAATGTTTCTTCAGGACCAGATACATGGAAGCATCTATGAGGAAAAGATTGTATCTGTTTAGCAAACGGATAATCATTGCCACCTTCTTGTGTATCATCACCAAAGAAGATAATGCTATTATACACTTCTTGCAGCGGTTTGTACACCTGTCCTTTATCTCTTCCTTCTTCACATACGTCAATACCAGTTTCTCCGGCTATTTGAGCTGAATATGAGTGAAATACTTCGTTAAAGTCTCTCGCTAATTGTTCTCTTTCGTTAGTTTTCTCATCATATTTAATGTATTGCTGCCGTTGTTTTTTGGTGCAGCCCCTTCCAATGATCGAGAAGTTCATCATACCAGGACGTAGATCAATATGCTTTTTACCTGTACGAACTGGAAATGAACTTTCAGCTAGTCGTTGTTTACACCACTGTACCATTACCTTTGACATGTTGAATTCAGGTACGGACTTAACCAACTCATCATTTACCCACAACTCATTACCAGCACACTGATAGCTACCTTTTGCAACTTTGGTTAGATCGCCCAACTGTTCTTTGGTTTTAGCAAAGTCAGATCCAGTAAGGAAATAGATGTCAACCTTTTTAGAAAGTTCTAATAGTACTTCCGCATAAGCAGGATCTATCTTATCTCTACTAGGAGTAATAGTTCCATCGACATCAAACACGAGACAGTTATTTTTCTTAGTTGCTGCTACCGCGTCTTTTATCCGTTGACCTAAATTCTCACCTGTTAGCTTTTTAGTATCAATGTCCTTATTGATCCATATATCGTGTCCAGGCACTCTCCAATATAACATAGGAACAGTTTTATGTCCTTTCTTTTTTAGAAAGGCTTTTGCTTCTGGATCTTTAGTGATATCAACAAATTTACAATCTTCAGCGCCATCCATCTTGCTGAGCATGCGCTTTAAAATCTCACAAAAGTGACATCTAGGTTGAGTATATAGTATTAACATTAATTGAACTCTACATTTGCCATAATCTCTGTCATACATGCTACAACGTTTAATTCATGATCTGCAACAAAAGCATGCTTGTATTGATAATCAGCTAAAATCAAAACTAGCTGAGGTATTGATCTATTTTCTACAGTTTCAGTCATACTATCGTATAAACCACGAAATATAGTTGAAGCATCTACGTCCATATTATTAGCGACCCAGTGCCTCATTTTCTTGAAGTCTTTTTCTTTTAGATGCTTGGTGAGAGCACCAACGGAAGTAAGGCCATTACTATTATCATTACCATTAATGCCGCTATCACTAAACCCACCTCTTTGTCCTTCATTTAACACCCTCCTCCAGTCTGGTGCATATTTCATAACAAGATTTGCCGCTGCGTTTTTTTCAAACGGAACGTTTTCCTGATCTAGTATATATATAAATCGTTTAAAAAATTGAGCTGCTAATTCGGCCATTCCTTTCTTAGTAGTGTTAAATTCATAAACACCACAACGAGAATGGAGTGGCTCAATAATACGATTTTTAAAATTACAAGTAAGGATAAACCGGCAGTTATTGCTAAACTCTTCAATAAAGCCACGCAATGCCGGTTGTGTTGATTGTGGGTTTAGATAGTCTGCCTCATCAAGTATTACAACTTTAAAGCCGCCTTGTAAAGAAACGCTTGAGGCAAATTGTTTTATTTTACCACGAAGTGTATCAATGTTACCATCTTCTGACCCGTTGATTACAATATAGTCTAGGCCTAGTTCGTTACATAAAGCTTTCGCAACAGTTGTTTTACCAAGACCAGCAGTACCGGTGAAAAGCATGTTAGGCAATTCACCGGTATCCGCCATTTTCTGAAACGTCTCTTTTAGTTGTGGAGGCAAAATAGTTTCAGAAATAGTTTTAGGTCGATATTTCTCGACCCATAAAAAATCATTTGACATAGTCTTTCCTTCATAATATAATATAGTAACACAGTTCAATAGGAAAGTACACAGTTATTCAGCGGTGGCTTGCTCCTGCTGATAGTTTTCTGCCAATTGAATGATCTGAACACACTGATCTCGTAGCTGCCCAATGGTAGAAAGTTCTTCTCCTTTAAAGGCACCACGTTGACACATAGTATCAACAACCGCAATCATACTACGAGCAGTACGATTACTTGTTTCATAAATGGGAGCATGAGGATCTGCTACTTGCTCTTCTTCTTTTTTATCTGACATATTATACTCCGAAGGTTGATGTCTTTTCTAGGGCAATCCAATATTCGATGCCGGTTTCTTTGTTAACAAAATGTGAAATGAGTTTTGAAGATAGTCCAACTTGATAATCACCAGGAATCATTTTTAGATTCTTAATATCAAATATAAAGTTAAAGTTCTCTTCTGTAAATTCTCCGCTGATATCGATGGAGAATGCATTTGACGTTGTGTTCTTACTATCTATAACAGATAATGTGAGCACTCCGTCTTTTCCAGTAATGGAAAATTCAGTATGGCCTAGAGTACTAGATGCTTTTTTAATTTTGTTTAGAGTGTCATTATCTAATACAAAATTTACATCAGTTGGTGGAGTAGCCACGTCCCGTGTGGGAGTAGTCAACATCTCTGGATCAGAGAAGAAATACTTAACACGAGATCGGTTACTACTATCAGTGATAGTCACATAACTTTCTTCAAACGTTAAACGTGGCTCTCCAACCAAGCCAATAACACCTAGAAATTCATTAAGATCATAGATGCCAAATTCTTGTGGAAACTCTTCTTCAAGAGTGGCTGAGGACAACACGTTACGTGCCTCAGTCATTGTTTTAATCTTATTGCCTTTTTGTACTACAATATTAGGATTAATTGCAGCGTAGTTTTTCAAGACAGAAAGAGTTGATTCTTTCAGTTCCATAATATACCTCGTTTGTTAATGATACTATTATACCACATTTTCCAGTGTTTGTAAATCTTTTATTTTGCTGAAATTCTTTTCTTTCACAAATTCTATCTTATCTTTAAATTTACCGTCAAGAATATCGCCTTTATGTGATATAATAAACGTATTAGAATTCTCATCAAGAGAATGCAGAATCTTCATTAGGTTCTCAACACCATCATGATCTAAGCTTGAATCAAATGTTTCATCAAGTAAGAGAAGATTTGTTGATATTGAGTTTTTCATTTTAGCAATCATTCTCCAAGTAAAGAGAAGCGCTAAATCAATACGTTGTTTCTCACCTTCTGAAAAAGAGTCATATGAAAACTGATCTCTATGGCGTGAGCGAATAGTTTCAGTAAAGCTTTCATCTAAGTCAAAGTGAACGTAAAAATCTAATATTTGGAGATATTTGTTTACTAGTTTATTAATGACAGGAATGTATTGCTTAATAATCTTTGTCTTGATACCGGTGTCTTTAAGCATCTCTGACATAACATTATTATATGCATATTCATCATTTAACTGAAACTTAGACATATTAAACTCATTAGCAGCATTTTGCAAAGCTTCTAATTCGTCTTTAGCTGCTTCAATATCACCAGTTTGATTTAATTCTGTCTCCAAATTTCGTATTTCGTTTTGGATCCTGGTGATTGCCTGATTGTTAGAATGAATGTCTGACTGCTTCGATCGCACTCCAGTGAGTTCATCTGTGATCCGGTCAATATTTGTTTGAATATCAGTCGACTTTTCAAAGGCATGGTCCATAGCTTCTTTAAGCTCTTTAGCTTTAGCTTTGGAATCAGCCAGCTTCGATGATCTGAGTTCATTACTAATATCTTGGCTGCACGTTGGACACGTCTCGTTATCTTCATAGAATTTCGAGTCTTTGACAACTTGGGACATTTGCTGCCTGAACTGCCCTTGGTATTGGACAATCGATTGACGCTTGTCATGTACCTTGTTGAGTTCTTCTTCAAGCGGTTTTTGTCTGTCTTCAACTTCTTGCGATAGAGCTGCGTTTTCATCTTGTAAATCTTCAACCTCGACATTTAATTCTTTAATACGAGAATCTTTTTTTTCCTTTTCAGAATTATTTAAAGCTTTAATATCTGAGATATATTTTTTCTGCGTAGCAATTTTATTTGTTTCAACGTCAAGTTTAAAAGCTAAATCTTTCATTTTATCTTTTAACGTAGTAGTCTTTTCTTTTAGGAGGCTATTCATTTTTGAGAACACGTTAATGTCCAGAAGATCTTCGATAACATCTCTCCGGTGCTGCGCAGGGAGCTGCATGAAAGGAACAAACGATGACGAGCCCAGAACAACTATCTGGTGAAAGCTTTTATGATTAAGTTTCAGGATGTTTTGCTCGAGGATCTTCTGGTACTCTTTGGAATGCGATGATTGATTAATCATATCACCGTTCTTCCAAATCTCAAATACGTTAGGCTTAATGCCACGTACAATTTTGTATTGTGCTTTACCTATTACAAACTTTACTTCAACAACACAATTCTTATTATTAATTGTGTTGACTAGCTGTGGTTTATTAATGTTGCGGTGTGGCTTACCAAATAGACCAAATGCAATAGCATCTAGCATGGTAGATTTACCAGCACCGTTCTGGCCTACAATTAATGTAGACTTAGATTTATCTAGTTTAATATCAGTCCAAGTATTTCCGGTTGATAGGAAATTCTTAAACTTTAACGATGTAAATACGATCATACTGTTTCGATAGCCTGTGCTTCAGTCATAAGATTACGCATAGAAAGTTTTAGTCGGTCTTTGTCTAATTCTGTTTCTACTGCTTCAATATACGTATCTAACAATTCAGTAGTTTCTTCAATGGAAACAGATTCATCCTCTACGCTAGATCCTAAAAACTCGTCGAAGTTCTCAGCAATCTTAAGATCATGAATCTTTCTATTCTGTATTCTATCAACAAATCGATCAAATGTAAACAAATCTTTTTTATTGACGACTACAATTTTTACAAACTTACCATCTAAATCAGTTACGTTGTACTTATTATAATCTGTTTCTTCGTCATTGTACACTATTTTTTGAAATAAAGTATGATTATTTTGTATGGCTTCTAGCTCACGTGTTTCTGTATCAAGGATATGAAAATGTTTAGGATCTCCAGCATCTGACCAGCTAAATTCCATTTGTGTGCCAAGATACGTTACATTGTCTTTCTGAGACTTTGTATGAAAATGGCCAGATAATACTCGTTCAAATCGTGATAATTCTTTGTGATCTAATCCATGAGGTGCGACAACACCACGCATAACATTAAAACCAGCAAACTCAAAATGTCCACCAATCCAATCACATTTAGCAGTCTTTAAAAACTCCATGGTTTTATCTTGATTCTCTGGACATATCCAAGGAACCATACCCATCTTTAAAGAACCATAGTCCATAACCGTAGGTTCACGTATGATGTGAACCTCATTCATATAGTGACCTAATAGTTCTTTAAGTGAGTTTAAATCGTTTGTATTTTTGTAGTAAGTGTCATGATTACCACAAATGATATCCATGCTTATCCGTTCCGCCCGTAGCCGTTCAAGAAAGATATGACGGTTGCGGTTAAGAGCCCTGAAGTTAATAAATTTCCGGTGATCAAAGTAGTCACCAAGGTGAATAATATGGCGAATACCCCGTTCCAAAAGAGTAGGAAAAAATACATCATTATAAAATTTCTCTGCGTTATCGAGAAATATGTCAGAGCTATTGCGAATACCACAATGAGTGTCATTAATAATTGCTACCTTCATTTAAAAAAGCCAGTCAGATCAGAGTCTACCTTTTGTATAGGTCTACGGCGCTTCTTTTCTTTCTTGGCAAATACTTTAACTTCTGTGTCGTATTCTTTTACCTTTTCAATTCTACCTTTTAGCATATCCATAAAGTTAGCTGACACCGCGTTATCAGTTTCATCTAATAAGAAAGCCTCTACTCCTGATTGAGACATATATTTAAATTTAATATCTTGTTGCTTTTTTTCTTTAGCGATACGACGTAAGAAAGCATACCAAGAAATCTGAGTAAAGTATGCAAACGCATTAGGTTTGCCAGATCGAGTTGCTGCTTCTAGATTGTAATTTTCTACGGCTTTAAGACAATTTTCGACTGCGTCCATAACCATTTCTTCACGATACGTATATCGGATAAAGTTTGATTTATGGGAAAGTCCTTCTGCAATCTTTAGAAAACAAGATGCGATATAGTCAGGCACAATAGGAAGCTGTTCTTCCTTTTCTTTTGCTTCACGTACAATTGTGACATAGTCTACAACCGCTTGTGAAAATTGTGCATTGTTTACGTAGTGTGGTCTATCTTTAGGTTTCATAATATATCCTCAATATAATATATTCTATCACATTTGGGTACGGATGTACACTAAAAAAATAATTAATTTTAACTAAATTAACTGTGTACAAACCATATAAACTGGTGTATAATTAAAGAGTAAGCACTGAGGGAGGACAGTATACTAATTAGTGCATTTTGCTTTTATCAAAATTTAATTTAATAATGTTACTTACAGCATCAGAATCTAACTTAGAGGTTTGATCTTTTACATAGGCGGTATACTTTTCTTTCATATCATCTATGTTTTCTTTTTGGTCCCCGTCATCATCGTCAAGCGCTACTTCAATTGCTTTAAAATATTCAAGTATCAACTCTTGATCAGGATTGGCCTCGGCTACAATATGCTCGCAGTTTATAATCTGAAATGCCTCAGGTGTCATTTGATACAACATAAACGGGCGAAACGCATAATATCGGGTACCGTTAGCCATATTATCCATTTGTACCATTTTCATAGTTTTGCGTATAACAATAGCATCATCTTCTTCATGGTACTCTACCACTTCGCACATGATCTCATCGTTGTTAGCTAATTTAAATTGTCTAATTTCCAATTGGTACCTCTATAAGTTTATAGTTAAACTTTTCTCTATTATATATCTTCACTCTTTCTTCACCATGATTCAAGGCATAATTTTTACGGCCTTTATAGTGGAGATCATCTGTTAGATCATAGAGATTAGTAGTCTGTCCATTGTCTGATTGCCGTAGGCCACGCCCAATCGATTGTAATACTTTGATCTGTGATTTTGAGGGACTCGCAAATATAATATTATGCAAGTTCCGTATGTTAATACCAGTACTAAAAGTACCAAGACTAGCGACGATGATAGCATCTTTTTGTTTCTCTGTTATCTGTCTTATGGCTTCGCGATCTGAAGTTTCAACTTCTCCAGAAACATAAAATATTTTTCTTCCTTCTTCAGCCTTATCGTTTATCATATCAAAGAGAGGCTTGCCGTGCTTATCGACAAAATTAAATAAGACGAGAGTATTCCCTTTAGCATCCAGAGCCAGATTGCGAATGAAAGTATTACGAGTATTATTTCTAACGATCCAATCAATTTCATCCTGATATGACATTTTCCCGAGAGACTTTCGAATCTCTTCTTTATATTTTAATACAATAATATTTATATCAAGCTTAGCTAGCGTATTATTATCCTGCAGAGCCTTGGTAGTTGTCACTCTATGTATTTTTCCAAACAGTCCCTGTAGGACAAGATGATGGACTTGTGCGTTGTCTAGAGTACCAGTAGTACCAATTCTGTATTTTGCCTCGGTACATTTGTTCATTATGTCTGTAAGAGACTTTGATTTAAATCCATGGCATTCGTCACCAATAACCATGCCAAACTGATCAAACCATTCCTGAGGCAGTTTATAAATTGATTGCCATGTGGATATTACTACTGAAGATTGTATGTTATCTTTATCTCTGCCAGAATATATCTTATGTATGCCTCTTTCACCCATACCATAATCAATAAAGTCTTTTTGCATTTGCTCAACAAGAGATGTTGTAGGCACAACCACCAAAACTCTTCCAGCTGTTGGATACCTAAATCCATCTGTAATATATTTAAGCCATAACTGTGCAAGACAATAAATGATTAATGATTTACCAGAACCTGTTGGAGATAGAAGCACGCAACGATTAATGTTTAACGCTTTCATTATAGCATCAAACTGGTAATCTCTTACATCAATCGGTTTACCATTACTAGTAAGATTTAAATCTTTTATGTAATCATAAATTTGTTTAGGATCTTGCTCATTCTTATCCTGAGGCGCGCCGTATTTTGTAGATTCAGTTTCTAAAGTATAGCTTCTTTGTTTACAAAATTCATCTACGAAAGGATATAACCCTGCCGGAAGTTCTCTACTTACGTTATTAAATAGTCTAATTTTACCGTCCCAGATTTTACGTTTGTACAGTTTCATGTACTTGTAACCTGGAACAAAGAAAGAAAAATACTCGCTTAATTCCTGAGCTATTCCAGCATCACAGTCTATAAGTGCAATGCTTTCGTTTTTCTTCCATATTTTAATGTTAGCCACTTACAAAATTCTCACTTGGTCGATACCACACTTTTTGATGATATATCTTTGCTAATAGTTCTGTTATCCTATGATCGGCAGTTCCTTTTTCTAAGGAAATTTCCCTTTGGTATTTTAATAAAGCATTTTCAATTAAGTCAATATCTTTAGGGTTTAGTTTAAACTCTCTATTATATTTAGCCACCACTTTCGAAGATCCTCCATCTGATCATATTACCGATAGTCTGATGTCTCCAATTTACGTTATTCATAATCTCATTTAAAGTATCTATGATAGTTTTTAAATACTCTATTTTCTCAACAGACTGCTGAATTTCTGGATCGGAATCGTAGTAGTAATCCATTTCACCTTTAAGAATTTTAAGTCCATCAAAAGGGTCCGGCTTCCACCCTTTTTCAATTATTTGATCCTGATCCATTTTTCCATTATAATAAAGCCATTTATCTTTAAGTAATATCTTCTGTTGTTGCTCAGCTTTCTTTAGCCTCAATTTCATAGTAGAAAGAAGCTCTAAATATTTTGCGTGTAGCATCGGGGTTTGTCTAGATGATTCGTCTAAACTTGTTTGTGCAATAGCACAGTCGCTCGACCACATGTCGAGAATCATTTTTAAGTCCATAATAAATCCTAAGGTTATTCAATTTCAAAGTATGTAAATCTAAACGAAATAGGGAACGTGATATATTGTACATCACCAGTAGAAGCTTCAAAGTTTATGTCTCCTAACAATGTCGGAAACGCACTTCTATATATAATTTTCTTCGCAACGTTGTTGTGGCTAGTTAATATAGAAAGAGTTATGTCAGCTTCTGAAGGGCCTCTTGCACCGTTTGAAGCTTCCGATGCGTTAACATTAGGAGCCTCTACAAACGATTTTAACCAATTATACATTTCAGTGTAAGCCGAAAGGCTTTCATCCATAATGATCATGCATGTTAATTCACCAAAATTTAGTTTGTCCCCTGTGAATGGAACTCCACCAATTCTCTTGTATGGCATTTCTATTTGGGATACAGACATATCCGGGTGCATAACTGACTGCGCAAAATATTCTATGTTAGGAAAGTACTTACGATTAATACCTATCTTAAATCCAGTAGGTTGAAGATAGTTTGCATTCGATGTAATAGTAGATTCTAGAATTCCGGTCGATACGGATGTTGTTCCAATAGCCATAACACTTCCTTTATATGTCAGTATTTATAATAAAAAAAGGGCCGCCGAAGCGACCCTAGTATTAGATTTTTTCCTATTTGGCTTAAGCCATAATGTTGTCGACTCGGAAAATTCTGTAGTACTGGTTTGATTTCGCAGCAGCAAGACCATTTGCAGGTGTTGCACCGACGAATGGGTTTGAAGCCATGCCGTAGCGAGTTTTGAAACCAATTTTTGGCTGGAAGTTATCTTCACCAACCGCACGAACCATTGTGAGTGGTACGTATGGACAATAGAAGAGACCAGCGTCATATGGGTTTGTACCCTTATAACCAACAGTCACATAGTCAACAGTTGCATATGGGTCAATATAGACTTTTGTGCGACCGTTAAGAACACCAGCAAATGTGTTGCCTGTGTCATCTACGTTCAAGTTAGTGGAGAGAGCTGGAGTGTAATCCAACATGCCTGAAGCAGCCAAAGCAGAAGCTACGTCTGAAGAACAGATAATAAAGTTACCTTTTCCTCTACGTGTTTCTTTTGCAATTACGTTTGCTTCACGTTCGATTTGAACGATCAGGCCTTTGAATTTCTCAACAGACCAACGGCCATCTGCATCAGATGACATGTTAAAGATACCGTTAACAGCTGTGGAAGCTTGAAGGGCACCAGTTTTGGCTTGTGAGTTGATTGTACGAATTACTTCGCGGTTGATTTCAGCCAAGATTTCAGTTGAAAGAATGTTGGCCAACTCTGTTTCAGCGTCAAGACCATGAATTGCTTTCAAGTCTTGTGCTAGTTCCAGAGTATATTCTGCTTTGAGTGCACGTGATTTCGCTGTCACAGTTGCTTTCTCAATGGTGAAACCCATTTGTTCGAAAGCATTGTTAGCAGCATCGCCAAGAGCTTCAGCAGAGTCTGTAGTCATACCAATGTTGGCAAGGTTGGTCAAACGATCAGAATCAATCGTAAGAGCAGCAGCACCGCCACCAGTATTTGTTACGTCAAGGCCTGAACCGTCTGCACCAGCAGCCGCAGCAGTTTTTGTACCTGCGTGACGCATGTTGGCTTCACCGAACAGAGCTTCAGCTTGGTTAGTTGCACCACCGTCGTAACGTGATTTCATCGCAAAGATGAGACCAGTTGGACCGGACATAGGCTGAACGCCAGCAACGTCATATGCCATAAGGTTTGGCATGGAACGACGTACCAATGAGATCAATACTGGATCCCATGTTCCGATTGAACCAGTGTTAGCACCGGCTGGAGCAGCTTCTGTGATAAAGCCTTGGTTTTGAGCACGCTCTTCGCGAAGGGCGATTTCTTGGTTTTCTAGGATAGCAGCTGTAACTGATTTCCTATGAGCATCTTGAATAGTACCCGCTGATTCTTCATTAAGTACCGGTGCCCACTTTTCGACTAGTTTGTCATAAGATTGCATTTGTTTGGACTCCCAAATTTATTTCTGCGACGCTTTGCGGATCGCGGTTAGGTATTGTGCCATTGTATCAGATGATTCAACGATGTTGCCATCATCATCTTCAATTGTGTCTTCAATTACAGACTCAACAGCTTCTTTTTTGAAGTATGATTCTTTTACAGTTTTCACCTTCTCAGCGAAAGTATCTTCATCTTCGAAATCAATATCTTCGACAAGTTTCGCAAGTTTTTCAACTTGTGTTTGAGCCATATCTTTTGAAGCTTCACGGATAACCGATGCACGCTTCATAACTTCTAACTCTTCAGAAACTTGAATTGCTTTTGCTGTTGAAGCATTAAGAGCTTCTTCAAGCTCAGTTACTTCTTCAGCGAGTTCGTCAACTAGGTCAACTTTGGATTCTGGAACTTCGATGTAAGACTCTGTAAAGAGATCTTTCAAAGAATTCATAAACTTCTCAGCAATTTCGGTACGTAGACCTGATTGTACTGCTAGTTTATTTTCTTCCATCCAACCTTCAACGACATAGTTAAGGTAGCTGTCAACTTTTTCTACGAGGTCAGCTTTAGTTGCTGATACTTCCTCAGAGAGTTCGTTGGCATATGATTCTTCTAAACGGTCAATTTCGTCGGCCAATTTAGATTTGATAGCTGCTTCAAAAATTACGGCTGTTTTAGCTTTAAACTCTTCGGAAAGAGTAGCTTCAGACTCGATTAATGCGTCTAGATCTTGAGAAAAGTCAGCTTCAAACTGAAGGTTAGTACCTTCAACTTCAGCTACATCCTCAGCCACAGTTTCGCCCATAAGTTTAGAATACATTCCAGCAAGCTCTTCTTTTTTCATTTTGGTTGCTTTCATGTACATTGCATTAATCATACCAGCTTTGGTTCCTGGCAGTTTTTGCATAGGATCTTTGGCTCCGCCTTTGCCACCTGGCTCTTTAGCGGTTGTCCCTTTTCCTTCAGCACCTTTTACAGAAGCAATTGATTGCGCTTCTGCGTTCTTAGGATCGTGAGCTTCTTCGATTTCATTCTCGTCGAGCTCAACATCCTGGTCTTGGATTTGATCAGTCATGTCTTGACTCCTATATTATAGTTTAGTTTTCAGTAACGAGAGGAAATTCTTAAACTCACGTGTCTGAGTCTCATAGAGATCAGCGCGTGGAGCCTTCTTAATTTCAGTCTCCATTTTTTCAATTTCTTGAGCTTCAATGATGCCATTATTCCAGATCCAGTCAACGCCTTCCATAATTCCATTAACAAAAGCTCCGGGAGCTGATGGATCTTGTACGATGTCAATCGTATTAAGCATAAAGTCATCTTTGACATACATGGCATCGCCACGTCTCTCAAGGCTACCCATACCACGAGTTGATACGCCTAGTTGCACTCCACCCTCAAGCAAACCTTGTACGATCTGTCCCATTGGTGTGTCCAAAATGCGTGCCTTACCCACCACATCCTTACCCTCAACTTTGAGGTCGGTTATGAGATGGGAAACTTTATCCAAGTTGACAGTAGGTCCTTCAGGATGATTTAACTCACCGACGGCCCGTTTAGTTGCAACTTGTTCTTTGGAGTATTTATTTACCGCAGCTTCCATAATGGCCTGTGGATATATACGTCCATTTCTATTCTTTTGTTCAGCTTGTGCGAATACGCCTTCGATGGTATAATTTTTACCACCGCCCTCCTTGGCTTCCACCAAGCATTCGATATTTTGTTCTGTGTATTCAGCAATAAGCTTCATTAATCTACTTCCCTAACGAATTGCATTAACATTTTCTGTGCGTGCTTTTTCGTGTCATAAGTGTCTAATTTCTCACCGTCTACATATGCTTCAAACTTGTCATACTTCTGTATGATTTCTAAATTAAAGCCCATATATTTTCGTTTATATACCGT
>Ga0206682_10000724_pt1 | contig 34606 bp, 19 predicted proteins | sample M240m12015metaG_FD_155444 | JGI IMG/M metagenome (GOLD analysis project Ga0206682, IMG submission 155444) | Ammonia-oxidizing marine archaeal communities from Monterey Bay, California, United States - M2 40m 12015 | ecosystem: Environmental > Aquatic > Marine > Intertidal zone | place: USA...
ATGCTAAATGTGTTCCTGCCGCTAAAGCCAAAACTATGAGTAAAAAAGAAAAAGAATCTGCAACTCGTAGAAAAAGAGCAGCACAAAATAAATCTAATAGAGGTGGTAAATCATCTGCAGGACAGGGTAAGAAACCTATCAATGTTTCTACACATACCAAAGGAAGAAAATCAGGAACAGGTAAAGGTTCTTAAAACTTCAAACGTATATACTTATATAAAATAACGTTACACATAAATTAAGGAGAATGAGTAAAAAAAATGCAATCGTTTCTGTTAAAGTTATCAAAGGAGATATTAACAGAGCATTAAAAAAATTAAAAAGAAGAACAATTGATTCAGGACATCTTTTAGAACTGAGAGAAAGACGATACTACACAAAACCCACAACAGTTCGTAGAAAACAAAAACAACAAGCTATTAGAGAACAACAGAAGGAAACCATACTTGGTAAGATAGATGATGGTGATACTTCAATAAGGTTTTACACTAAAAAGAAGAAAAAACCAAAGAATCAAAAAAAAGAAGATAAAAATAAAAATACAAGAAAATAACGTTTTTGTTATAGATTGTATATTTATATACTGAATAACCTACCGAATGTAGGTTCATACTTAAAGGTTTATGAATACCCACGAGTTCTTATGTAGGGTGACCGAAAAACCGATTTATTAATTTTCCATTGAAAATCCCTTAATATTTTCACAAACACATAATCGAAAGGTATATTATTATGGCAAACTCAAATTTGTTAAAAGAAGCTATCGCTGATGCAAAAGCCGTTAGAGAAACTGCAATTGCAAATGCTAAGATAGCTCTTGAGGAAGCTTTTACACCTCGTTTACAATCTATTCTATCTCAGAAACTTCAACAAGAAATTGAAGAAGGTGAAGATTCAGAAGAAATTGAAGAAAACGAAGTAGTAGAAGAAACTGAAACAGTTGAAGAAGCTACAGAAGACGTATCCGAAGAAACTGTAACTGAAGAAGAAGATAAAGAAGAAGTTGAAGAATCAACTGAAACTGTATCTGAAGAAACAGAAGAAGTATCTGAAGAAACTGAAGTTGTTGCTGAAGAAGCTGAAGAAGAAAAAGTATCTGAAGAAGAAGTATCTGAAGAATCTGAAGTTGTTGCTGAAGAAGAAGAATCTGATGAGGAAGTTGATGAAACTCACTCTGAAGAATCTAAAGAAGAAGTAGCAGAAGAAGAAGAAGAAGATGAACTTGACCTTGAAGCTATCATTAAAGAACTTGAAGAAGAACTTGATGATGAAGAAGAGGAAGAAGTTGCTGATATCGCATCTGATGAAATCGAATCTCACGAAGATGAACACCACAATGAAGGTGAAGAATCTGAAGAAGAAGAAATTTCTGAAGAAGGTGATGAAGACCACTCTGAAGAAGAAGAAGTATCAGAAGAATCTGATGATGAAGAAATCGACTTAGACGAAATCCTAAAAGAAATGGGATACGGAGAAGAAGAAGAATCAGATGAAGAAGTTTCTGAAGAAGTTGTAGAAGAAACTAATGAACTTGAAGAAGCTCAAGCTGAATTAAAAGAAGCAATGAGTACAATCAAGGAACTTAAAACTACAATCAATGAAGTAAACTTGCTTAATGCAAAATTACTTTATACAAACAAATTATTCCGTTCATATGACTTAAACAATGACCAAAAAATGAAAGTTGTTGAGACATTAGACAGAACAGGTAATGTAAGAGAAGTTAAACTTGTATTTAGCACTTTAGCTGAATCGTTTAAGATTAATGGAACTTCAAAAAAACAAAAAGTTAGTAAGAAAATTACTGAATCATTCGCATCTAAACCAGTTGCATCAACTGCTCCTTCGAAAGAAGTAATAGCTGAATCAACTAATACGATGGCTGATAGATTCAAGAAACTTGCTAATATTAACTAATTTTAACCCAAAAAAAAAGGAAAAATAAAAATGGCAAATTTTGATTTATCTAAATTGATGGAAGGAAAGAACCCACAACAAGTAATGCTTGCTGAGACAAGAGAACTTAAAGGAAAATGGGAACAAACTGGACTTCTTGAAGGTTTAGGAGAGAGAGAACAATCACAGGTATCTGTATTGTTAGAAAACCAAGCAAAACAATTGCTTGATGAAGCTACTGCAACCGGTACAGGTGGTGGTAACGAAGAGTGGAGTGGTGTAGCCCTTCCTCTAGTAAGAAGAATCTTCGGTGAAATCGCATCGAAAGAATTCGTTAGTGTTCAACCAATGAACTTACCTTCTGGTCTAATTTTTTACTTAGACTTTAAGTATGGTACTGCACAAGCAGGTAACCCAGCATTTAGTGGAAAATCACTATTTGGTGGTACAGGAAATGACCTAGGTTCAACTGATTCTGCTGTAAACGGTCTTTACGGAGATGGTAGATTCGGATATTCAGTAAATGACGTAACAGAAGCAAATGCTGCAGTAGCATCATTCGCATCTGCATCATGGTCTGATGTTGGATTTGATTCAAGTCTTTCAGCTTCTATCGCTGCTGGACAAATTGCAAAAGTAGGAGTTGCTAAATCAACACTTACTAGACCTGATGTTGATGGTGTACGTTCATTCGTAGTTGCTGATACAGTTATTGCTGCTCAGTATTCTGCACACTCATACGCTGATTCATCTAACCTTTACTTTTTCGTAAAAGCTGATGGTGCTAATAACCCAACAACTTTAGATTCAGTAAAATATTCACAACAACCAATCGCTGCAAACAGAGGAGACTTCGAAGATAGTTCTCCACAAGAACCTGCAAGTGATATCGGTATTCCAGAAGTAGACCTAGAGTTGAAGTCTGAAGCAATCGTTGCTAAGACAAGAAAACTTAAGGCTGTATGGACTCCTGAATTGGCTCAAGATTTAAATGCTTACCACAGTATCGATGCTGAAGCTGAATTAACTTCAATGTTATCAGAGTACATCTCACTAGAGATTGACCTTGAAATCCTTGATATGTTAAAAGCTAATGCTTTAACTACTGAATACTGGTCAGTAACTTTAGGTGAAGAGTACGATGGTTCTTCATGGATAGCTGGTGGAAACGCTGCTGCTTATACTAAGAACTCTTGGTTCCAGACTCTTGGTGCGAAACTTAACAAAGTATCGAACAAGATTCACCAATTGACTTTAAGAGGTGGAGCTAACTTCGTAGTTGCTTCTCCTGATGTATGTACTATTTTAGAATCTATCCCAGGATTTAGTGTATCTGCTGATAAAGATGCTTCATCTTTCGCAGCTGGTGTAACTACTGTTGGTTCTATTGCAAACAGATATACAGTTTACAAAAACCCTTACATGACTTCAAACGAAATCTTGTTAGGATTTAAAGGAAGTAATTTCCTTGAAACTGGAGCTGTTTATGCACCGTATGTACCATTAATCATGACACCTCTAGTGTATGACCCGACTAACTTCACTCCAAGAAGAGGAGTTATGACAAGATACGCTAAGAAAATGGTTAGACCTGAATTCTATGGTAAAATCTACGTTAAAGATTTAAATGCTTTATAATAGATAATACATAGTGTATTAAATTAAGAGGGGTTCGAAAGTTCCCCTCTTTTTTTTATATTATACCTTCCTTTTTAATTATTTTATATTTATAAGAGTATAATTGAAATAAGTAAGGAGAAATAATATGTCCCAAGCAAGAATTTGGACTGGAACTGCAAGCTTTACATCAGGTTCCTCTACCCCATTTGGAATTTATGATGCTGATACATCATTCGTATCAGATGCACCAAAAGTTGCATCATGGTGTGCTAAAAGATTAGGATATCCTATAATAGATGTTGAATTAGAAGGTGATAATTTCTTCGCAGTTTTTGAAGAAGCAGTATCAGAATATTCTGCACAGGTAAATCAGTTTAATATAAGAAATAATTTAGGTTCTCTTGAAGGAAAACCAACCGGCTCTAACTTTACTGGTCAATCAGTAAATGGTTCGGAATTAAGTAATGTAGTATCAATAGCAGAATCATATGGTAATCTTGCAAATGTCGGTGGTAGAGCAGATATTAAAAGAGGTTCAATTGATATAAATACTGGTTCACAACAATATGATTTACAAGATTTATGGGGTAAAGTATCTGAAAGTAATGAAAGAATAGATATTACTAAGGTATATTACGAAACAACTCCAGCAATTAACAGATTCTTTGACCCTTATTCGGTAAGTGGACAAGGAACACTTAACTTAGTTGATGAATTTGGATTTGGTTCATTCTCACCAGCGGCACAATTTATAATGATGCCAATTTATGAGGATATGTTAAGGATTCAACAGATTGAATTCAATGACCAAATGAGAAAATCTGCACATTCATTCAATATAGTAAACAATAAAATAACAATTTTACCAAAACCAACCTCAAACTACAAACTTCACTTTGAATATCAAGTAGTAAAGGATGTTAGAGATGCAAGTAGTATTGTACTTCCAAATGTAGTATCAGATTACTCAAATATAGGATACAACTTTGCACAATACATTAAAATCAATGATGTTGGTAAACAATGGATTAGAAAATATACACTTGCTTTAGCAAAAGAGATGTTAGGTGCAGTTAGAGAAAAATATTCTACTGTTCCAATACCAGGTTCTGAGGTTTCTTTAGATGGGGCATCATTAAGAGCGGAAGCACAAAGTGAAAAAGATACTCTTATTGAACAACTAAGAGAAAATTTAAATGAAGTAAGTAAAAAAGTAAGAATGGAAAATGAAGCTGCAATGGTTGACCAACAACAAACAATCATTAACAAAGTTCCATTAGCAATTTATATAGGATAACGTTATGCCAAAGTTTTTTAACTCAAAAGATTTGGATTTCATAAAAACTATCTCAGAAGAGGTAGTTGATTATGTTGTAGAACAAGCAGTAACCTTGTTCAAGGTATCTGTGGGTGAAACTAAAACTAATTTATATGGTGAATCTCTTGGTAAAGTATGGAGAGCACCTTCTACTCTTATGGCAATTGTAGATAGAGAACCAATGAATGTAGTTTACGAAGGATTCGGTGCAGATAAACAACAAGCAGTTGAATTTAGGTTTAATATTCAGAGATTACGAGAAACATCACACTCAGTTCCTAAAATTAGAGATGTAAATGGTACATTAATACCAACAGAAGCAATTCAAAACACAACAGTTGGTTTTCCTGAGATTGGTGATGTAATATTGTTTGATGGTATCTATTATGAAATGGATAACATACGAGAAAATCAATTAATTGGAGGTCAGCCACAAATTTACGATAAAAATACAAATACTTTCGAAGATTCTAGTAATACATTGATTGGTGTTGGATTTATGGTAAGAAGAAGTCAAATTCAAATAGATGAAAGGATATATCACTAATGGCAATTGACCCATTAAAAAATATAAAACCAAATAGAGCTCTTCAATACAAAAAAGAAAGTATTGAAAAAGGTAAGGGTGTAAAATTATATGATGTTGATTTAGCAATCGCAGAACATATGATTGATACTGTATTGCCTACTGTTGAGATATTCCAAGAGAAACAAAAGATACCAGTTGTGTATGGAAATCCTGAAAGATGGAAATCTGTACAAAAAGATGGATTTTTACGAGATAAAAAGGGTGTATTACAAATTCCTTTGGTAATGTTTAAGAGAAACTCAATCGAAAGAAACGATACTCTATCAAATACAATGAATAGGCACGTTTCATATCCATCAATATCACGATATTCTAAAAAACATAAGTACGATAAGTTCTCTGCAATGACTGGAACACAAAAACCAGTTGAATTATTTGATATTATTATACCTGATTATGTTAGTATAACATATGAGGTAATAATTTGGACAGATTTTACTGAACATATGAATAAAATTGTTGAAGCCTTCCAATATGCAACAGATGAATATTGGGGAGATAAGGGTGGATTCAAATTTAGAACAAAAATAGATTCATTTGATAATACAACAGAAATAAGTGAAGGTTCTCAACGAATTGTTAGAACAAACTTTACTATGGTAGTAAATGCTTACCTTTTACCTGAACAATTTGATAATCAAAGTACACACAAGAAATCCATATCTCCTAAAAAAGTAGTTTGGGGTACTGAAACTGATTTAACAGGATTAAATCAAGGTGGTGTAACAAACTCAACAGTAGAAAAGAGATTATACAATGAATATTCAGATATAATTGATTTTATGTCAATTCGTGGTTCGCAACAAGCAACTTTTGTAGATGCTGATACATTTAAATTATCAAATGTAGAATTACCAAAATTACCACCAGAATTAAATGGTGTATTTGATACTAATGATTGGTTTAGGGTATATATAAATGGAGTATTCATACCACATCATAAATATTCATATACCGGTTCTTATGGTAATAGTGAAATAGAGTTTAATTTTTCAACAGGTTCACTTTCGGTTGGTGGTTCGTATCCAGATGATTTACAATCAACTCAAACTGATTTGGGTTATATTTTGGAAAATACAGATGAATTTGGTGTAACTGGTAAATTTATAGAGAAATAAAATGGCAATAAAGGATTTAGCAAAAATATTGGCACAAGTACATGAACCAGATGAGTATAAGTTGGTTGCACATGATTTAACACATCCAACATATTATATATGGAAACTTGATAATGTAAAGATGAAGGATTTGAAATTATTTTTACGTCCATTTCGTAAGGAACACGCTAGATTTGATATATTTATAAACGGTCAATATATTTTAGAAAAGGATTACATTACCGAACATAGTGGAAATACATTTTTTGTTAAGTTTATCAAAAGTAATTTCCCTTATAATGTAATTCCAAGTGATGATATAAAATTAGAAGGAGATTTAGATACGGTATGAGTAAAAGTAAACCAAATATAATAACTCCTTTTAACGATAGAGATAGATTTAAGGCTTTAGTACAAGAAGTGATAAATGATACAACAATATTTACTCATGTACCAGATTCTATTAATTTAAGTGGAAATTTGTTTACACTTACATTATCTAATAAGAAATTCGTATTTCAAGATATTGAAGTTGATAAATTATCAGAATATGTGGATGTATATTTACAAGGAATAAAAAAACCAGCTGACACTTATACGGTTACTGATAATGGAACAAATATAGTAATTAATTTTACTGAAAATATAACACTAGACCCACCAAGTATAGTGAATACAGATTTTTCAGTAAAAGGAAAGATAGTGAGTAGATAATGGCAACATTAATTCAAAGTAAACAGATACAAGGTGTAGTTACTGCTTCGGTAATTACAGGAGATTTCGCTGTAAATGCAGGTTCGGTTAATCTTTCAGCTGCAAGTGGTGTAAGTGGTTCTTTTAGTGGTTCTTTTATTGGTAATGGTAGTGGATTAACTAACATACCTTACTCAAACATTACAGGTACTCCTATTTTTAAAGGTGGTTCAAATGTTACTATTGCATCTTCTTCAAACCAAATTACAATTAGTTCAACTGGTGGTAGTGGAGCTTCATCATGGAACGAATTAAGTGGTATTCCAACCGGCTTAATTAGTGGTTCTACTTTTACATCATTTAGTTCATCGGTAGATTCAAGAATTGTAGGTATTTCTGCAAGTGGTAGTGGTGCTGATTGGAACACAAACTTACAAAATATTCCAAATGGATTAGTAAGTGGTTCTGTATTAAGAACTTTGGATGGAACTGGTGTTGTAAGTGGTTCTGTTATTAGAACATTTGATGGTAGTGGTGTAGTTAGTGGAAGTGTTCTTAGAACTTTGGATGGTAGTGGTGTTATAAGTGGTTCAATACTAACTTATTTACCAAGTGGAACTGTTAGTGGTTCATCTCAAATAACTTTTAGTGGATTAAGTGGTAAACCAAGTGGTTTGGTTTCTTCATCTGTACAAATAACTGATGGAAGCGGAATTTTAAGTGGTTCAATTATTAACCAACTTCCTAAAGGTATTATTAGTGGTTCAACATTCACTTCATTCTCATCTTCAGTAGATACAAGATTAGATACTTTAGAAAACGCAACTGATAATACAGGTTCGGATACTCAATCACTTTCTATTAGTGGAGACCAACTTACAATATCAGATGGAAATACTGTAACCATACCAACAGGTAGTGGAGGTTCAGTACCAGCAGGAACAATTTCTTCATCGGCACAATTAACTACTGAGTTTGATACACGATATATTAATGCAAGTGGTGATGGTGTAGTTAGTGGTTCTGTTATTAGAACATTTGATGGTACTGGTGTTGTAAGTGGTTCTGTATTAAGAACTTTGGATGGAACGGGAGTAGTTAGTGGTTCTGTCATTAGAACATTTGATGGAACAGGAATCTTAAGTGGTTCATTGGTATCACAACTTCCTAGTGGATTGGTTAGTGGTTCATATAGTTCTTCAGTAGATTCAAGAATACTCACAGAGAAATCAAGAATAGATAATATACTAAGTGGTGCTAATGCAGATTATGACCAATTCGTAGAAATTGTAGATTTAGTTAACTCAACTGATACAACAAACGATACTGCATTTGCAAATCACTATACTTCAAGTAGACAAAGAGATGCTGCATTAGAATCATTTACATCATCTATCGATACAACAATAAAATCAAAACTTAATACAGATAATGTTTTAAGTGGTTCTATTACAACTTTATTACCAGGTGGTGTAATTAGTGGTTCATCACAAATTACTGATGGTAGTGGAATTATAAGTGGTTCGGTATTAAGAACACTTGATGGAACAGGTGTATTTAGTGGCTCATTGGTAGCAGGAACAAGTATTACAATAAATCAAGTTGGAAATAATTTTGAAATATCTTCTTCGGCTAGTGGTGGTGGAGCAAGTGTAACTGTTTCAGATTCGGCACCAAGCTCGCCTTCAGAAGGTGATTTATGGTGGAAATCCAATGATGGTAATCTTTATGTTTACTATGATGGATATTGGGTAATTTCAAACGATATAACGGCAGGTTTACCTGCGGGAGTAATTAGTGGTTCAGCACAAATAACTTCAATAATTACAGATGCATATATTTCAGCATCAGCCGCTTCAAGTGGATTTGGTAGTGGTGGTGGAACGAGTAATTTTACTGAACTAACAAATGTACCAAGTGGATTAGTTAGTGGTTCAACCCAAATTACTGATGGTAGTAATATTGTAAGTGGTTCTGTATTAAGAACTTTAGATGGAACTGGTGTAGTTAGTGGAAGTGTACTTAGAACTTTAGATGGTAGTGGAGTAATTAGTGGTTCTGTATTAAGAACTTTAGATGGAACAGGAGTAATTAGTGGAAGTGTTCTTAGAACTTTAGATGGAACAGGAGTAATTAGTGGAAGTGTTCTTAGAACTTTAGATGGAACAACTGTTTTAAGTGGTTCAATATTACCAGGTACAAATATTACAATAAATTCTGGTAGTGGAAACTATATTATTAGTTCAAGTGGAGGTTCAACTGATTTCGATGGAAATAGAGTAATATCACAAGATAAATTACCAGCATTCTTTACATCATCATTTAATCCTGGTACAAGTGGTTCAGTAACGGATTTCTTAAATGCAATATTTTATCCAAATAGTGCACCAAGTATAACAACTGGTAATCAAACAATTTCAGAATACACTACAAATGGTTCAACGATTGTAACAGTAACAGGAACAGACCCTGAAGGACAATCATTAACATTCGGAACATCATCGGCATATAGTGATGATTTAGTAAGAGTTGCATCAAATGGTGTAATGACATTAAATTCTTTACCAACTTCTGCATCTTTCAATACTGATTCGGTTAGTGGTGCACATGGACATAAGGTTGAAGTAACTGCAACAGATACTTTTAATACAACTGTTACAAAGGATATTTATATAATTGTAACTCCAAACGAAGCTCCTAAATTTAGAGAAAATTCGGTAAGTGGAAATGTTATTACTTCGGTAACTGCAAACTTAAATGAAAGTTCTGCAAATGATACTTTAGTAAAAAGAGTTTTCTTTACTGATGTAGAAAGTGATTCAATCACTATCACTTCTTCATCGATTGATGGTAATCATTTCGATGTAACAAAATATTCAACTTATGTTGATATTAGACAAAATACAAGTTCATTAGATTATGAACAAAGAACAACTTATAACTTTAGTATAACTGCTTCGGATGAACATTATGTAAATGGACAAGATTCTGATTCAAGAACTATCTTACCAATTACAGTAAATGTAACTGATAACTTAGTACCAGTTGTAAATTCACAAGTTGTAGGTTCAATAAACGAAAATTCATCAAATGGAGCATCAGTTGGCTCTATATCGGCAACTGATAGTGAAGGAGATAGTATATCTTTCGTAACATTTGATTTACATAAATTATTATTAGATGGTTCAGAAGTAACAAGTGGTTCATATGGTGGTACTTCACAATTAACAGACCCACATGAAAATCCTTTCCAAATGGATTCGAGTGGTAATGTAACAAGAAAAACTGGTGTTGTAATAAATTCTGATTTAATAAACTCTTATCAATATAGAGTACAAGTAAGAGATAATTATAATGCACAAATTTCATCTGCATCTGTTGCAACTATCAATATTATAGATGATACACCAGCAACACTTTCAGATAACTGGTCAGCAGGGCCTTATATCAAAGAATCTGAAGAAAATGGTACAACTATAAAAACAACAAACTATGGTTCAACTACTGCAGATTATAATTCAAATCAAAGTGGTACTTGGGCATCATCTAATTCAGAAATTTCAATAAATTCAAGTGGTAATTTATCATTAGGATTTCATGTAAGTGGTTCGGCTAAACAAAGTGGACAATCATTAGATTCAACAATTACATTTACAAATACTTTCGGTACAACAACTACTGATAGTTTAAGTGTAGTAATTTTACCTAATCATTTCCCAAGTGCTTCATTTACAAATCAAACATCTAATCTAAATGCAAATTTAGCAGTAACTAATTCTAATTTAGTTTTAGTTACAATAACAGATACAGAGGGTGATACTCCTTACTCAGCTTCACTATCCGGTACTGATGCATCCAAACTTAATATCAATTATACAAATGGAACATCATCCTCTCTTTATATACGAGCAAATGAAGATTTATCTGCTGGTACTTTAAACTATAATCTAAGAGTTACTGATTCTTATAGTGAATCATCAGATTATACAGGTAGAACACTTACCATCGCAGCTGCTGATAATGGTACACTTGGAGGAGATACAACTTCTTATATCATAGAATCAGGAAAAAGTGGAGAAGCAATTAGAGATGCAAGTGGATTTGGTGCAGGTAATCAATCACAAATGACAGTATCGTACTCACCAAACTATGGTTCACAAGCAGTACAAGGTTCATCTTGGACTTCATCAAATTCAGCAATTGCAATTAATACAAATGGACAATTATCATTGGCATCTCATATTAGTGGTTCATCTACTGGTAGTGGAGATACTATTGTATCTACAATTGGATTCCAAGACCAATATGGTAATGCTGGAAGTGGAAATGTAACAGTTAATGTATTTGCAAATAATCATCCATCTGCTTCATTTACACAAAATACAAGTATCTATAATGAAAACCAAATGGTTAGTGGAAGTTTAGTAGAAAGTTTCACAATTACTGATACAGAAGCAGATGTACCTTATAGTATTTCACTAAGTGGAACTGATGCAAGTAAGATTGATGTTGTACCACAAAATTCAAACACATCTTCGGTACAATTAAAAACTAAACAAGATTTAGCAGGAGGTTCATATACATATAAAGTTAGTGTTTCAGATGGATATCAAGTATCTGAATATGATAGAACTGTAACTATTGCATCTGCTAATTTAGGTTCAATGAGTGAAAATGGTACTTTCTATATTATTGAATCAGCACTTAATAATGATTTCATATTTACTAATTCAAATGGTAGAACAGGAACACAAGGAGAAGTAAGTGTTTCTTACTCACCAAACTATGGTTCACAATCAGCTACAAACTTTGCTTCATCAAATGCATTAATTGCAATTGATTCATCAAATGGTAAATTGAAAGCTGGTGGAAATATTAGTGGTAGTGGAAATACAAATGGAGAAACAATTACATCTACAATATCTTGGAATGACCAATATGGAAATAATGGTAGTGATTCAATTACAGTCAACATTGCTCAAAACAACGCACCAACTGTAAGTTCAACTTCAACTTCTAACTTGAATACAAACCAAGCAACTGGTTCGGCACAAATACTTAACTTAGTAGTTAGTGATACTGAAAGTGATTCAATTCCAAATAGTGGATTATCATTTAGTGGATTTAATTCAACTTATTTTACTCCATCAATCTCAACTCCAAGTATGAAATTGTTAGTGAATAATACTTCAGTACCAGCTGGAACGTATCCTTATACTGCATCAATACAAGATGTTCATGGATTTAGTACAACGACTGTAAGTAACACATTTACAATAGCACAATCATCTACTGGTTCTCTTGGTGGAGATACTGCAATTTATATTATAGAATCTGCAGAAAGTGGAGATGTATTTAGAGACCAAACAGGATTTAATCAAGGAAATGCTGCTCAACTAAGTGTTTCATATTCTCCATCACATGGTTCACCTGTTGTACAATCATATACATCATCAATGTCATCTATTGCAGTAGATAATAGTGGTAATTTAACTCTTAATGTAAATTTAAGTGGTTCTGCTACTCAAAGTACAGATACATTCCAAAGTACAATCACATTTAGAGACCAATATGATAATATAGGAAGTGGAGTAGTAACTGCAACAGTATTTGGTAACTCATCACCAGTAGCATCATTTACATCTTCATCAAATTATGAAAGTGATAATGCAACAAGTGGTTCTGATGCAGGTGCGTTGGTAGTAACAGATACAGAATCTAATTCACCATTTACAATTACACTTGGTGGAACACATGGAAGTCAATTTGATGTTAGTGGAACATCATCTCCATTTGAAATACAACCAAAAGCTTCATTGGCGGCTGGAACTTATACAATCAATATTACTGTAACTGATAATTATGATGAATCGGTAACATTAACTGGTGAAACAATCACAGTTGATGCATCAGCAAATAATGGTAAAATATATGTTTATGATGTAGGATTTGACAATGCAACATATAATACTGCTTTGGGTATTCAATCAGAAGATAGTTCAACTCCACCGGTAGCAACACCATATAGTGGAATTGGATTTGTAGATAAAGTTATAAATGGAGATGTACTTGGAGATAGTTCATTTACATATTCATATGGAAGTACAATTACTTCAAATAAATTAGCAGAAGGTACTGGTGATAATGTACACGATGTATTAAGAGCCATGGGTACTAGTGGTGTAATAACTAGAAATTCATCGAAACACTTTGCAATTTTAATGCCAAGTGGTTCATCAATGACTGGGTTTCCAACAAGTACAGCAAATGGTTTTGGGGGTTCAACTGCAGGAGAATATGTATTAGAAGTAGGAACAGATGGAACAACAGTTGATGGTACAAGTACAGTTGAAACATCAGAAATTAATCAAATAACATTAGGAACATCACATCTTGGATTTACTAAATGGTTTATAGTAGGTGCAACTGGTCAACTTGCAAGTTCAACAAACTTCAATCTAGGATTAAATCCATCAAGTGGAAGTGGAGGGGCATAATGATGAAAATGTATATTTATATAATGAGTTTAACAAATAAAAAGGAGAATAACTAATGCCGTTTTTTCCAGGACAAGTAGGTTTAAATGATTCGGCAAAAGCTGGTAATATAATATTAGCAGAAGTTGAAAGAATCAAAGGTGCCTTTAAGATATATACTTCAGCAGATGCTCAAGCTACTTCACCGAATTATTTTTCGGATGGACAGATTATCTATTTATCTGATAGTGCTTCTTTATATACAGCAAATGTATCTCTTGCAAATCCACCATTCTCTTTTACTGATACAGTATCATTTTCCCAATTTTCTTTTGATAGTGGTTCATTTGTATCTGCCTCATTTGATGGAACTCATACTTTAACATTATTTGGTCAAAATATAGATGGTTCTACAAGAATATCTCAATCAATTGATTTATCTGCATTAACTGGCTCCGGTGGTGGAGGAGGAGGTGGAGGTGGTGATATCACTGCAGTTTTCACATCAGACCAAGGTATTACAGGTGGTGCATCGAGTGGTAACGTTGTACTTGAATTAGTGGCTGGAAGTGGAATTAATTTAAGCTCTTCAGGAATTAATTTAAATACAGGTTCGGCACATTTTGTAGGTGGTGTTCAGAAGACAACTATCGATGGTGGAAATATATAACAGAATCTAAAACTTTTCTTCTAACTTTTCATATTTATAATCGTATTCCTACATAGGAATCAGAATTTAATTGACCAATACGGCATATGTCCTGTTGATTTAAAAAAAATAAAGGTTATAGTTAACAAAACAAATTTAATTAACAAAACAAAGGAAAAAAATTAAAATGGCACAAATTATTAAACACAGACGTGGTGGCCTTGAATCCGTATCTGGTGCAACTAAAAGAGCGGGTGAATTACTCGTTATTACTGGTTCTTCCGGAATATCTGCAGTAAATGATGGAATCTTAATGGTAGGAATCGATGGTTCTACCGTAACCCCATCAAACAAGATATTATCAGGTTCATCAACACCTAATTTAACTGGGGGTTCTTATGGACACTCAATTGATGGTATTCCGTTTTATAATACTTCAGAAGAAAAACTTTACATTTTAGGTAAAGGTGGAAATACTGAAGTAAAAGCAACGGCAAGTACAAATGGAACAGGAATTGTTTCATCTTCTGCTCAAATCGATGGTTTAGGATTTTTGAAGAACAATGGAGATGGAGTAATTTCTTCATCTGCACAATTAACTTCAACATTCTTAGAAATCAATGGAGATAGTGTAATATCTGGTTCAGGTCAGTTAACTGATATGACAGGTGATATAACTGTAAACTCTTCAGGAGTTTCTGCGATAGGAGCACAAAAAGTAGTTAACTCAATGTTAGCTGATGATGCAGTTGGAGCTGATGAATTAGCTTCAAATGCAGTAGTAAATGCATCTGTTGCTTCAAATGCGGCAATTGCATTTTCAAAAATTAATAGTGATGCAACTGGTATCGTATCTGGTTCATCTCAAGTAGTAGTTTCAAATACAAATACTGCAAATGGTGCACTTGACCATACTAAAATTGATTTCGATGGTTCAGGTTTAACATCTGGTTCATTAGGTTTATCAATTGCTGGTGGAACTGGTACTGATGTTGCTCAAGTTGGAGTTGATACTTTAACTTTCGCAGGTACTGCAAACGAAATTGAAACAACTGTAACTGATAACCAAGTTGCTATCGGTATCGTAACTAACCCAACTCTTAGTGGTAATGTAACTGTAACAGGTAACTTTACTGTACAAGGAACTACAACAAGTGTATCTTCTACAACTGTTAATATCGGTGATAATATCATTGAACTTAATGGTACAGGAGCTGCAAATGGTGGTTTAATGATTGGAGATGTAACTGCTCCAAATCAAGTATCAGGTTCTTTACTATGGGATGCTACAAATGATAAATGGATTGCTGGAGCATCTGGTTCGGAATATGATATATTATTGGCTAAAGGACAAGGTATCGTATCAGCTTCAGGTCAAATCGCTTTAAGTGGTTTATCTGATTACGATGCAAATGACCACATTGACCATACTTCAGTAAGTGTAACTGCTGGAACTGGTTTAACTGGTGGTGGTACAATTGCGGCAACTAGAACAATAAATGTAGTATCTGCAAACAATGGTATTGTTGCAAATGCAGATAATATTGAATTAGCAACTGCTTCTTCAACATTTACTGGTGGTGTAAAAACTAAATTAAATGCTGAAGGTGTATTTTCATCTTCTGCACAATTATCTGGTAATTTCTTAAACACAAATGGAGATTCAGTAGTATCAGGTTCAGGTCAATTAACTGACATGACAGGTGATGTAACTGTAAATTCAAGTGGTGTTTCTGCAATCGGAGCTCAAAAAGTAGTTAACTCGATGTTAGCTGATGATGCGGTTGGAGCTGATGAATTGGCTGCAAATGCAGTAGTAAATGCATCTATTGCTTCAAATGCGGCAATTGCTTTCTCTAAAATTAATAGTGATGCAACTGGTATCGTATCTGGTTCGGGTCAAATTGATGGTTCGGCTTTAGGTTCAAACAAAACTATATCAGGTGTAACTCTTGGTGGTAACTTAAATAACTTAACAGTTGATGATTCAACAATTGCTTTAAATAGTGGAACAACCTTTAATGGTTCTGCCGCTAGAACAGTAAGTGTTAAGAGTGGAGGTATTACAAATACTCACATTAATGCTTCAGCAGCAATTAATCACTCAAAAATTGATTTTGATGGTTCAGGTTTAACATCTGGTTCATTAGGATTAACAGTTGGTGATGGTTCAAGTACTGATGTAGTAAACGTTGGTGTAGATACCTTAGCGGTTGTTGGTACTGCAAACGAAATCGAAACTGCAGTAACTAATAACCAAATACAAGTTGGTATCGTAACTAATCCAACACTTACTGGTAACGTAAGAGTAACTGGTGATTTAACTGTTGAAGGTACAACTACAACAATTGATTCAACTACTGTTAATATCGGTGATAGAGTTTTAGAACTTAACTATGGTGGAGCTAGTGGTGATGCAGGTATCTTAGTATCTGATGCTGTTGGTTCAACAACAGTTAGTGGTTCTTTACTATGGGATGCATCTGAAGACCATTGGATGGCTGGTGCACTTGGAGGTGAAAAGGAAATTGCTTTATTAAATGCAACTCCTACTTCTAATACAGTACTTAAGGCAAATGCTAGTGGATTATTAGTTGATACAAAGATTACTGATGATGGAACAAATGTAACTATTAGTGGAACTGCGGAATTAAGAGTTAATTCAGCAACTGCTAATTCATTTGTTTACTATGATTCAAACAAATCTCTTGAATCAGTTACACCTTCTACAGCAGGTGATGTAATTCAATGGAATGGTTCATCATTCGTTGCAAGTAACGAAATTGATGGAGGTACATTCTAATAGAATATACTAAATAAATTTAAAATCCCCCTTCTTTGAGTTGGGGGATTTTTTTTATAGTTTTTGGAGATTTTATACTTATATAGGTGGAGTTGTATTATGTTGCAACCCAAAACCTACATTAAGGTATATTTATATAAAATAAATGGGAAATAAAATTTAGATGGCAGCTATATTAAAACTAAGAAGAGGAACATCCATTCCCTCACTTCAACAATCAGAGCTTTTCTATCACTCAAGTTTAAATACTTTGGTGGTTGGAGATGGCTCAAACTCTCATATTCTTTTAAAATCAGGTTCAAATACAGTAAATACTGTAAGTATAAGTGGAACTGTATCTGCATCATATATTCATGTTGCAAATGATTTAACAATAAAAGGTAATATTATATTAGGTGATGAGATTGCAAATGATAATATTACTATTAATGCAGAACTTAGTGGTTCTCTTATACCTGATGCTGATAATACACATGACTTAGGTACACTTTCTAAAAAATATAGAAATTTATATGTTAATTCACTGCCAGGAAGTAACATTATTTCTTCATCTGCTCAAATTAGTGGATATAATTCTTTCTTAGAAATAAATGGTGATAATGTAGTTAGTTCATCGGCTCAAATTAGTGGATATAACACATTTTTAGAAATAAACGGAGATTCAGTAGTATCTTCATCTGCTCAGATTAGTGGATATAACAAATTCTTAGAAATAAATGGTGATAACGTTGTTTCATCATCTGCTCAAATTAGTGGATATAACAAATTCTTAGAAAAAGATGGAGATAGTGTATTTAGTTCATCTGTACAGGTAAATGCTAATACAATAACCAACTTTGATAGTAATGTAAAAGATAAATTAAATGCAGAAAATGTAATTAGTGGTTCATCTCAAATTTTACATGGAAGTAACATTGTTTCATCATCTGCTCAAATTAGTGGATATAACAAATTTTTAGAAATAAATGGAGATTCAGTAGTATCTTCATCCGCACAAATTGATTCACTTGGATTCTTAAAGGTAAATGGTGATAATGTATTTAGTTCATCTGCACAAGTAAATGCAAATACAATTACAAACTTTGATTCAAATGTAAAAACAAAATTAAATGATGAAAATGTACATAGTGGTTCGTTCTTAGGAACTGCAACAACTGCAAATTTATCAGAAAACACAAATCTATATTATACAGATACTAGAGTAAAAAATAAATTAAATACCGAGGGAGTACTTAGTGGTTCTTCTCAACTAACAACTGAATTTGATACAAGGTATTTAAATACCAATGGTGATAATGTATTTAGTTCATCTGTACAGGTAAATGCTAATACAATAACCAATTTTGATTCAAATGTAAAATCAAAAATGAACTCCGATGGAGTTATATCAGGTTCGGGTCAATTGGATAATGTATTTTTAGAAATTAATGGTGATAACGTTGTTTCATCATCTGCTCAGATTAGTGGATATAACAAATTTTTAGAAATTAATGGTGATAATGTAGTTAGTGGTTCAACTCAAGTAAATTCACTATTTGTAGGAACTTCTGTTTCAACATCTTTAGATGCACGTTTAGATTCTTTAGAATCAGATATACATACTCATTCTAATAAAACACAATTAGATACTATAAATCAGAATCTATCATCAACATCAAACGTAACATTTAATACTGGTTCATTTACAGGAGATGTTACAATTACAGGAGATTTTACAGTTTTAGGTTCAGCAACAGAAATATCTTCAACTGAATTAAGAATTGAAGATAAACTTATTACAGTTGCAAGTGGTTCTGTTGATTCAGCAGCTGCTGATGGTGCAGGTATAGAGATTGATGGTGCTAATAAATCATTACAATGGGACCACAATACATCTCAATTCGTATTTGATGCTCAAGTAAGTTCATCAGTAGGATTCAAAGGAGAGGGTGGATTACTAACAGGTATTGATACAGACCAAGTAACTGAAGGTAGTAATCTTTACTATACTGATGTAAGAGTAAAAAATAAAATAAACGATGAAGGTGTAATTAGTGGTTCTTCACAATTAACATCTACATTTGATACAAGATACTTAAACACTAATGGAGATGGAGTAATTTCATCTTCAGCTCAATTAACTGGTGATTTAGATTTAAGATATTTAGAAATAGATGGAGATAATGTAGTTTCCTCATCTGCTCAAATTACCCTTGCTAATACGACAGGTAACTTAGATGGTTCAAGAGTAGTAGGTAATATTCAAGCAAGTTCAGTAGATTATGCTAATGTATTAAACAAACCAACTTTATTTAGTGGTTCTGCTCAAGTATCATTAAGTGGATTTTCAACATCTGATTTATCAGAAGGTTCAAATAAATATTATACAGATACAAGAGTAAAAACAAAATTAAATGCAGAAAATGTAATTAGTGGTTCTGGTCAATTAACAAGTACATTTGATTCAAGATACTTAAATACTGATGGAGATGATGTAATTTCATCATCTGCTCAAATATCTCACGATGATACAACTGGTTTTGTATCAAATGAACATATTGACCACTCATCTATTACTTTAGGTAGTGGTAAAGGTTTGACTGGTGGTGGTACTATTGATGTAAGTAGAAGTATTACATTAGATACAGGTTCTGCTCATTTTGTTAATGGTGTAAAAGAAAAAATAAACGATGAAGGTGTAATTAGTGGTTCTTCACAAGTTTCATTAACTTCAGTAACCGGATATAATTCAAACGAACACTTTACACAAGGAAACATTACAACAGTAGGAACTGTAACAAGTGGAGATATAAGTGCTATTTTACCAAGTGGATTGGTTAGTGGTTCTGTATTCAGTTCCCCATCACAAGGTACAGTAAGAGCACAAATCAATGGAGTTAATACTGATGTAGATACTGGATTACAAACAGGAGATTCACCTACATTCCAAGGAGTAACTTTAACAAATTTAGGTACTCTGGCAATAGGTCAACAAACTGCATTATTTAGTGGTTCTGCAGGACAGATTGGAAAAAGAGTTTTAGGAACTTCGGCATTCTTTAATGTTTCTGCTTCTATTGCAGATGACCCTAACTCAATACCAACCACAAAAGCAGTAAATGATGCATTAATTTCAGCAGGTGCTGGTGATATCACAGAAGTTAACCCATCATCTGTATTCTCAGATTCAACAACCGGTCTTATTCATTTATCAACTGGTACTGAAGTTGGTGGAGCAAAAGGTGTACAAGGTAATATTCACATTGCTGTTAGTACAGGTTCGGCTCACTTTACTGGTGGTGTAAAAACTAAATTAAATGCTGAGGGTGTATTTTCATCTTCTGCACAATTATCGGCAGATTTCTTAGATACATTAGGAGATGGTGTTGTATCTTCTTCTGCACAAATTCAAAATTATAACTTATTTTTAGAAAAAGATGGAGATAGTGTAGTTAGTGGTTCATCACAAGTTGATGTATCTCAAACAACAAACTATTCTTCTATAAATCAATATTCAGATACTAAAGTAAAAACAAAATTAAATGCAGAAAATGTAATTAGTGGTTCTTCACAATTAACATCTGCATTTGATTCAAGATACTTAAATACTAATGGGGATAGTGTAGTTTCCTCATCTGCTCAAATTGATTATAATTCAATACAAAATCAACCAACAACAATTTCATCTGGTCAATCTAATAAATTGGCATTTATATCTATTACACAAGCAGTTGATTTAGATACATTAGAAACTAATGTTGGAACTAACTCAAGTAAAGTTGGATATACAGATGCTCTTGTAAAAGCAAAATTAAATACAGAGGGAGTACTTAGTGGTTCTGCTCAAATTACAAATGGAAGTGGATTAGTTTCTTCATCTGCACAAATTGATTCATTAGGATTCTTAAAAGTAGAAGGAGATAGTGTAGTTTCCTCATCTGCTCAAATTGATTATAATTCAATACAAAATCAACCAACAACTATAACAGGTGGTCAAGCATCTGCAATTTCAATCAACACAGGTAAAGTTGGATATACAGATACACTTGTAAAAGCAAAATTAAATGAAGAAACAGTAGTTAGTGGTTCATCTCAAATTACACTCTCTTCGGTAACTGGATATAATTCAAACGAACACTTTACACAAGGAAACATTACAACATTAGGAACTGTAACTGCAGGTAATGTAACTGCAATTCTTCCAAGTGGTGTAATTAGTGGTTCTACTCAATTAACTTCTAATTTAAATTCAGTTTATTTAGAAATAAATGGTGATAGTGTTGTTAGTGGTTCATCTCAAATCAATAGTTTATTTGCAGGAACTGCCGTTTCAACTTCATTAGATTCTCGTTTAGATTCTTTAGAATCAGATACACACACTCATTCTAATAAGGCAAACCTAGATACAATTAACCAAAATCTTGCAACAACAAATAATGTTACGTTTGCAGATGGTGATTTTACAGGTGATGTTCAAATAAATGGAAGTTTAGTAGTACAAGGTTCAGCAACTGAACTACAAGTAACAGAATTAAGAATTGAAGATAAAGTAATAACAGTTGCAAGTGGTTCAGCTGATTCAGCAGCTGCTGATGGTGCTGGTATTGAAATAGCAGGAGCAAATGAATCAATTACATGGAATCATGCAAATTCAAGATTCCAAATTTCAGATGATATTCATGTAACTGGTACTATAAAAGCAAGTGATGATATTGTGGCTTATGCTTCTTCAGATGAAAGATTAAAAAATAACATCCAACCTATTCAAAATCCATTAGAGAAAATAAATGAGATTTCTGGTAATACTTTTGATTGGAATGAAGAAAAACAAGATACTTATAAAGGTAAGGATTATGGTGTAATAGCTCAAGAAATTGAAAAAATCTTACCGGAATTGGTTCATACAAAAGAGAGTGGATTTAAATCTGTAAAATACGATAAAATAATCCCATTACTTATAGAAGGAATAAAAGATTTAAATAAAGAAGTAATAGAACTAAAAAAAATTATTAAGGAATCAAAATAAATGGCTCAGATAGTAAAACTCAAGAGAAGTCTAACAGCAGGAAGTAAACCAACTACATCCAATTTAGCAGTTGGTGAATTAGCATTAAATGTAAACGATGGAACAGTATTCCTAAGAAAATCGGGTTCTGCGGTTGGAGATAGTATAAAACAGTTTGTTACTCTCGACCATCAAGGAATTTTAACCGGTTCATTAAGAGCAAGTGGTTCAATATCTGCTTCAGCATTTCAAGGTGATGGTTCACAACTTACAAATATAACAGTAGCACAAGTTGCTACAACCAAAGCTAACTTTACAAATCAAACCTCTGTAACAGTAGACCATAATCTAGCTACAGAAAGTCCAATCATACAAGTATATGACTCTACTAACTTTCAGCTTATACCAGAATCTATAAAATTAGATAATAATAATAGTGCAACTGTAACATTTTCAACAGCAACAAGTGGTTATATAGTTGTTGCACAAGGTGGACATTTAATAAGTGGTTCAATATCAGCCGCAAGTATTGATGGACTATCAGGACAAATAAAAACAAAATTAAATGCAGAAGGAGTTTTCTCATCATCCGCTCAAATAACAATGGGTGGAGATGTTAGTGGAACTGCTAATGCGGTGGTGATATCATCAATTGATGGTGGCACTGTATAATAAAATTAAAATAAATTTGAAAAGGAAAAATATACAATGAAAATACACAATCCCGAAATAACCGGTTCATTAATATTCCCAAGAACCGATGGAACAAGAGTAGTATTAGAATTAGATTCTGCAGGTGGACTTACAACAGTTGAACAGAACTCAGGAGGTAATCCGACAGGAGCAAAACCTTCTGCAGATTTTTCTGGTTCATTTACTGGTTCATTCGTAGGGGATGGTTCTAATCTTACAGGTGTTGCGGCAACTGCTTTTAATATAGATTCACTAAGTGCACTTGGAGGAGCTTCAGTTGCACAAGGAGATAATTTCCTTATAAGTGATAATGGAACAGAGAAAAAAGTAACTTTTTCAAATTTAGAAGATAGTATATATGGGAATGTTAGTGGTGATATAGGAATCGCTGCTGGTGGTACTGTTTCTATTACGGCAGGAGCAATTGTAAATGCTGATGTAAATGCATCTGCAGCAATTGTATCTTCAAAAATAAATTATTTCGGAACAGGTATTGTATCTGGTTCGGGACAAATTAGTGCAGACCAAACTACTGGTTGGGTAGCTGATGTTAAACAACAATTAGATAATCAAGAAGTAATATCTAGTTCGGCACAAATAAGTGGTGTAACTAACACACAATTAGCTGGTTCAATTGCAAATTCTAAACTTAGTAATAGTTCAGTATCATTTGGTGGTGTAAGTGTAGCTTTAGGAGCTTCAGATTCAACACCAGCATTTGATTTGGCAGATGCAACTGGATATTTAACAAGTAATTTAAGTGGTACGATTACAAACACACAATTAGCAGGTTCAATTGCAGCAAGTAAATTAGCTGGTTCAATTGGAAATTCAAAACTTTCTAATTCATCAATTAGTATTGCAGGTAACGCAGTTTCATTAGGTGGTTCACTTGCATTAGCAACAATAACAAATGGTAGTGGAATAGTATCAGGTTCAGAACAAATATCTTTAAGTGGATTTAATACTTCACAATTATCTGAAAATACAAACTTATACTATACTGATACACGAGTAAAAACAAAATTAGATGCAGAAGAAGTATTAAGTGGTTCAATTACATCTGCTGATATTACTGATGTTGCAGCGTTCTCACAAAGTGGAACTTATGCAAACTTAAGAGCACAAGGAACTACGGCAGGAGATGTTGGTTTAGGTAATGTAACAAATGAATCAAAAACAACAATGTTCAGTTCACCAGCACTTACTGGTAATCCAACTGCACCAACACAAGGAGTAAATAATAATTCTACTAGAATTGCAACAACTGCTTATGTACAACAAGAACTTACTGATTTAGTAGGTACTGCTGGTTCAACACTAGATACACTAGGAGAACTTTCTGCTTCATTATCTGAAGATTCTGGTTCACTTGCAAGTTTAGTAACAACAGTAGGAACAAAATTAGCAAAATCAAGTAATTTATCTGATTTAGCAAATGCATCAACTGCAAGAACAAACTTAGGAGTTGCAATCGGCTCAGATGTACAAGCATTTAATTCAACATTGGCAACTGTTGCTGGTGGAACATATGCTGGTGATAATTCAATAGTAACAATAGGTACTGTAACTGCAGGTAATGTAACTGCAATTCTTCCAAGTGGTGTAGTATCTGGTTCAGACCAGGTAAATGCATTAGCAAGTGATGTTAATAATAATACAATCACATTTACTGCAGGAAATGGATTAGATGGAGGTGGTGCAATAACACTTAACCAAAGTTCAGATGAAACAATAACATTTACAGTAGCTGATGGTGTAGTAAGTGGTTCATCACAAATTAGTGGAATAACTAATTCACAACTTGCTGGTTCAATAGCGAATTCTAAATTATCAAACTCATCGGTATCATTCGGTGGAGTTTCGGTATCACTAGGTGGTTCAGATGCAACACCAGCATTTGATTTATCAGATTCAACAGGATATTTAACAAGTAATTTAAGTGGTACGATTACAAATACTCAATTAGCTGGTTCAATAGCAAATAGTAAATTATCAAATTCAAGTATAACAATAGATGGTTCGGCTGTTTCACTAGGTGGTTCGGTAACAACTCTACAACTAGGTACAAGTTCAACAACTGCACTTGCAGGTGATACTACAACTATTAGTGGGGCTCAGGCATCAGCAATTAGTACTAACACAAGTAAAGTTGGATATACAGATACACTTGTAAAAACAAAATTAACTGCAGAAGATGTTGTTAGTGGTTCGGCTTCAGATGTAAAATCATTCTTATCCATATCTTCATCAGATATTTCTGATGTTGCTGCTTTCTCACAAAGTGGAACATATGCAAACTTAAGAGCACAGGCAACTACTAAAGGTGATGTTGGTTTGGGTAATGTAACAAATGAGAGTAAATCAACAATGTTTACTTCTCCTACATTTACTGGAACAACCGCGGCACCAACACCTTCGGCAAACGATAGTTCAACAAAAATAGCAACAACTGCTTATGTACAAGGGGAACTTACAGAATTAGTAGGTACTGCTGGTTCAACATTAGATACACTTGGAGAACTTTCTGCTTCTTTATCGGATGATGAAGATGCATTAACTGCATTAACTACAACTGTTGGTACTAAATTGGCTAAATCTTCAAACTTATCTGATTTAGCAAATGCTGGAACTGCAAGAACTAACTTAGGTGTAGATGCAGCTGGAACTGATAACTCAACAGATGTAACTTTAGGAAATACAAATTACTTATCATTAAGTGGACAAGAAATAACTGGTGGAACAGTACCAATCGGAAGTGGTGGTACAGGAGCAACTTCAGCAGGTGCAGCAAGAACAGCACTTGGTGTAGATGCAGCAGGAACAGATAATTCAACAGATGTAACACTTGTAACAACCTCACATGATTATTTAGGAATTAGTGGACAGGCAATAACATTAGGAACAATACAAAATGATGATTTAGCAAATTCATCAATTACTATAAATGGTTCGGCTATCTCATTAGGAGGTTCAGTAACAACTCCAAACGATAACACTCAATTATCAACAGAACAAGTTCAAGATATAGTAGGTGGAATGTTAGGTGGTACTGAAACAGGTATAACAGTAACTTATCAAGATGGTACTAATGATATTGATTTCGTAGTTGCATCTCAAACAGCAAATGATTTTACAAATACTTTAAAATCTAAATTAGATAATATTGAAGAAAATGCTGATGTAACAGATGCAGCAAACGTATTATCATCACTACCAAGTGGTGTAGTATCTGGTTCATCACAAATTAGTGGTGTAACTAGTTCACAACTTGCTGGTTCAATCGCAAATGCTAAATTATCAAACTCAAGTATAACAATTAATGGTTCGGCTATTTCATTAGGTGGTTCTGTAACTACTCCAAATGATAATACACAATTATCAACAGAACAAGTTCAAGATATCGTAGGTGGAATGTTTAGTGGTAATACTGAAACAAGAATTGCAGCTACTTACCAAGATGGTGATGGAACTATTGATTTAGTTGTTACTGATATGACAGCTAACGATAATACTCAAAATACTACAACATTATCTTTTGTAGATAGTAGTAATGATATTATTTTAAGAAATACAACTGGTGGAGCTGGAAGTGGAACAGATGATATAAAATTTGTTGCAGGTTCTAATATTACTCTAACTCATACAGATGCAGATAATATAACAATAACTGCAACTGATACAAATACAGTTTATTCTCACCCAACTTTTGATGGTGATGACTTTAGTATTGATACAACAGCATTAAGTGGGGCTACTGTAATATCTGATTTAGATATTAACATTACAACTAATGGAGAAGGACACGTTACAGATGCAAATGGAACAGTTAGTACAAGAGACCTTACACCTACTGATTTAGGATTAGGAAATGTAACAAACGAAAGTAAAAGTACGATGTTCGCATCACCTACATTTACTGGAACAACTGCAGCACCAACACCTTCTGCAAATGATGATTCAACAAAAATTGCAACAACTGCTTATGTACAAGCAGAACTTACAGAGTTAATTGGTACGGCTGGTTCAACACTAGATACTTTAGGTGAACTATCAGCTTCTTTATCAGATGATGAAGATGCATTAACTGCATTAACTACAACTGTTGGTACTAAATTAGCTAAATCAAGTAACTTATCTGATTTAGCAGATGCTTCAACTGCAAGAGGTAATCTAGGTGTAGATGCAGCAGGAACTGATAACTCAACTAATGTAAGTTTAACTGGTACACCTGATTATATAACAATAAGTGGACAAGTAATTACAAGAAATCAAATTGATTTAGCAAATGATGTAACAGGTGTGTTACCATCAGCTAATTTAGATTCAGATACTGCACACTTAAGTGGAACACAAACATTTACAGGTGCTAAATCATTCAATGAAGCAGTTAATATAAATAAAACAACAGAGGCATCAAGTAAAACGAGTGGAGCACTAATCGTAGATGGTGGTGTGGGTATTGCAAAAGCATTACAAGTAGGTGGAGATGTTGTGGCATATGCTTCTTCTGATGAAAGATTAAAAGATAACATTCAAAATATCGAAAACCCAATCGAAAAAGTACAATCACTTAAAGGTGTTACTTGGGATTGGAATGATAATGCAGATGAAGTACAACAATCATTACCAAATGTTGGTGTAATTGCACAAGATGTTGAGAAGGTTTTACCACAGTTGGTAACTGATAGAGATAATGGATTCAAGGGTGTGGATTATGCAAAACTTACTGGATTACTTATCGAAGCAGTTAAAGACCAACAAAAACAGATTGACGAATTGAAAAGTAAACTTTCTTAAATAAGAGAGTTCATTTAACGATTCAAATTTTTAAAAAATTAAATAGTATATATATATCTTTATATAAAGATAGTATATTATTTAGGGTAGATAATTATATAAAAAAGGTAAGTCATATATATGGCACAATTAGTTAAGCTAAAAAGAACATCGGTTGAAGGAAGAAAACCTACTACATCTAATTTAGAGTTAGGTGAGTTGGCAATAAACACATACGATGGAAAGATTTACTTTGAAAAAGATAATGGAACTCCTTCCATTAAAGAAATAGCCACAGAAGATACTTACCACTTTTACACAACCTCACTAGATTCAAGATATGTTAACCTCACAGGTAATGAAACCATTGCAGGTAACAAAACATTTTCAAACAACATAACGATAGTAGGAAACCTTTCAGTAGAGGGAACTACAACTACAATTGATTCAACTACTGTTAACATAGGAGATAACATTTTAGAACTTAACTATGGTGGTTCTCAAACAACAGGAGGTATCTTAATAAAAGATGCAACTGGTTCTTCAACTGTAAGTGGTTCTTTATTATGGGATTCAACAAATGATTATTGGAAAGTAGGAAAATTAGGTTCTGAATCAGAAGTAATTACTACATCTAATATAGTAACAAACTTACCAAGTGGAACTGTTAGTGGTTCTTCACAAATATCACTTAGTGGATTTAATACTTCACAATTATCAGAGAATACAAACCTTTATTATACAGATGCAAGAGTAAAATCTAAATTAAATACTGAAGCAGTATTAAGTGGTAGTATATTAAGTGGAATGACCGTAAGTGGTTCATTTAGTGGTTCATTTGTAGGTGATGGTAGTGGATTAACTAATGTTTCTTCATCTATTGCAGAAGTTGCAACAGTATCCGATACTTTCACAAATGCAACTTCTAAAGTAGTAACACACAACTTTAATACTAAAAATGTAATTGTAACAGTATATGGTGATGATGATTCTTACTTCATCCCAAATTCAATTGTAACAACAAATGTAAATACAGTAACAGTAACATTTGCATCAGCTGAAAGTGGTAGAGTAGTAGTTGCAAAAGGAGGTCATATTGTACAAGGAGTTGCAGCTGATGATTCAAACTTACTAGATGGTCAAAATGCAGCATATTACTTAAATTATAATAATCATACAAATACTCCAACAACTATTACAACTTCACAAGCAAATGCAATAACTGCTAATACAAGTAAAGTTGGATATACAGATGCACTTGTTAAAACTAAATTAAATGCAGATGGAGTTCATAGTGGTTCTACAATTACAGAAAGTAGTGATTTCACAATTGATGCAGGTGGTGATATCATTTTCGATGCAGATGGTACAGATATCATATTAAAAGATGGTGGAACTTCTTTCGGTAGATTTAAAAGAGATAGTTCTGATTTTATTATAAAATCCGAAACCAACAATAAAGATATTGTATTTAGAGGACAAGATGGTGGTTCAACCATAAATGCATTAACTTTGGATATGTCTGAAGCTGGTACTGCAATATTTAATAACAATATTCAAGCAGTAGGTAATATTAGTGGTTCATCATTTAATGGTACAGGTCTTATAAGTGGTTCAGCACAAATAACAAATTTAACAACTCACAAAGAAACAGTTAGTGGAGCATCTTCATATGCAGTAGACCACAACTTGGGTGAACAGTATCCAATAGTACAATGTTGGAATACTTCAACTTCACAACAAGAATTTCCTCAATCAATAACAACAAACTCTGTAAATAGAGTAACAGTTGTTTTTAATCATAATTTTGCTGGAATTATAATCGTAAAAAAATAAAATATGTATGATGTATATTATACAACCGGTGGTGGTCCTTGGGTAAATGCTGGAACTGATACTTGGGTAAATCTATGGATGGAGTTAGTTGTACCTAAATTAAATGTAAAACCAATTCTTCTTTTACATAGAAATAAACCAACAGGACATGAAGATTATGAATTTCCTATCGAAGCTTATTGGCATGGAGATGATATAGAAAAGTTTGAGGAACTATGTAAAGGAGCAAGAAGAATAAATATATTACATGGTCATTATACCCCAATGAAAGTAATAGAAGAAAACTTAGATAAAATACATTCAAATGTTTTACATAATTCAGTAGACCATATTATTAAATCCCAAGTTGGTACTGATGCTTATTTTGGATGGCATCCATTTATAAATTCACAATGGGAACAAAAAGTTAATAAGAGTTCAAAATATAATATATGGGTTGGTGTTTATGATATTTTAACAAAAAATGTAAATATACCAAACTTTTATGAATTTAAAAATAATTTAGATTTAAGTGATTCTAATAATATAGGATTTGCTTCAAGGTGTGAGGGAAGAAAGAATCCACATTACTTAGATGGATTAAAATCTTTTATATTTACAAATTCATTTCATTTTAAAACAATATGGAAGGGGTTTGGTAAATATGATTACTCAAAATCAAAAATATATCATTACAATTCTAAATTTAAAGATACTTTTTACAATATGGATTGGGGAATATCTCATTCTTCTTTTACGAGTGAACCATTTGGATATTCTATATTCGAGGCAATAGATAGAGGTAAGTTACCTATTTTACATGGAAGTTGGTGTAAGGATTTAAATTATCCTTATAGAGCTTCATCTAAAAAAGAATTTAATGATATTTATAAGAGGTTAATCGAAACCCCATACTCTGAAAAAAATAAATGGTTTAAATCATTAAAACAATTTATGATTAATAATTATACTAATAAAGAAGAGTGGATAAACAAATTACTCGATATTTATAATATATAGGGAAAAGTATATATGGCAATTTCAGCAGGAGAAACACTCAGTTTAAATAATTTGGCGGGAGCTACAGGTGATGTACAAAATTCAAATGTATCATTAGGTAGTATAAAAGGTTCACCATCAGCTGGTGATAATATTACATTATCTTCATTTGGTATAGATGCAGTAAGTGCATCTTTAGGAGGATATCAATACGCCGTAGAAGGTACTAATGAAACTTATGAACTAGGATTTGTTGAAAGAGGAGCTAATTTCGATTCTTATATCGGAAATAGATATCAAAACTTCACTTGGGGAGTTACACCAGCATTTGATTCAGATGGTGATGATGAAGGATTTTTATCAGTAGGTGCTAATCAAGATGCAACTGCAGTTATAACAGTTGGTACTATGAATCCACAATATAGTTCAGGACAAACATCATTAATGAGTAATCATTCACATACATTATCAGCAACATTTGCAGATGGATTCAATCACCACGCTACACGATATAATACAGCTGTAGATAAAACTGTTTATTCAGTAGATACATATGATGGTAACTCTACTGCACTTTGTATTTTAGTTGATACACCAGTTACTTTAATTGATGGTTCAAAGATAGAAGCAGGAGATGTTAGTGAAGGATTAAAACTTCAAGGATATTCATTTAATGATTTAAGTGAAGATGAGGGTAACTTTTTTAATTGGTCAAGTGAAGAAAAGGGAGAAGTTGAAGAAGAAGTTGAAGTTACAAATGTTATATTCTCATTTGCAGAAAAATACTACAATATAAATGATGGTGATATAAAGGCAACATCGGAACACCCAATGTTAGTTAAAGATAATTATGATGGGTTGTTCAAATTTAAACAAATAAAAGATATTACTGAAAACGATAAATTAGTAAAAAGAATCGATGGAGAATTAGTTGAAACTAATATATCATCAATTGAAGTTATCGAAGATACTGTTGAGATTGTTACTATTGATGTAGAATCTCATGATACCTATTTAATAAATGACTATGTAACACACAATAAAGGAGGAAACTCACATAGTGATTTATCAGCCCCATCAGCCCCAGCTAATTTAGCTTATACTGAAGTTAATGGTCAAAACCATAATATTACATGGGATGCTGTAAGTGGTATAACAGGATATAGATTACAAGTTGATAATAATTCAGATTTCTCATCACCTATAATTGATGAAGATGAATATACTTCAACTACATTAAATGTTGTAACTGCTTTAGGAAGTGGAACATTCTATGCCAGAGTAAGGTCAATTGACCATGGATTGAATGGAAACTACTCAGGTACCTTGACTATTAGTAGATAATTTTTATCGTTTTGAAAAAAACTATATATTTATATATACAAAGTAAAAGTTAACAAAATATTTTAAAAATGGCAAAAGAAATTAAGTTTACAGAAGAAGAAGTTGGAAAAATCAATTCATTAAGACAAGATGTTTCTAATCTATTTGTTCAATTAGGACAATTACAAGTTGAAAAACGAAGAAGAGTAGAAGAAATTGAAAATTTAGAAAATGAATTGTTAAATAAACATTCAGCTTTAGTACAAAATGAGAAAGATATGTTCTCAGAATTGAATGGAAAGTATGGAGATGGTAACTATGACCCATCATCAAACACATTCGTACCGGTTTCTGAAAATAAAGAAACTAAGTAAAAAATATATTTTCAATAAAGTTATTAATACTTATATAAGAGTATTCATATACAAAAAACATAACAAGGAGTAAATAAAATGGCAGAAAAAATTGTATCACCTGGTGTATTTACGAGAGAAAATGACCTTTCTTTCTTATCACAAGGGATTGGTGAAATTGGAGCAGCAATAATTGGACCTTTCCATAAAGGACCTGCTTTCGTACCAACCGTTGTTAATACACAATCAGAATTCGAAGAAATATTTGGTGTACCTAATGGAGATTACTATACAGGATATACCGTACAAAACTACCTAAGAGAAGCAGGAACAGTAACTATTGTTCGTGTTGGTCATCAAGGTGGTTATTCACAAGTTAAACCTTTAGGAATTGAAGTAAGTGGTTCTACCGCACAAGGTGGAAGAAGATTAATCGGTGTTTTAAACGCAACACATCAAGGTTCTCAAACTGTTGGATTTGCAACAGCTTCCAATATCATTGATTCACAACCATCAGCATCAGCTTTCCTTATTAGTGGTTCAGACATAGGAACATCAGTATCCTCATCTGTACTACCAAGTGCAGGAAACGATATATCTGATGTATTTGGAGAATCTGCTAGAGGTTCTAAAAAAGCATATGCTCACAAGTACTTTGAAAAAGCGGCTGTTGACCATACATCGTATTTATCACAAAGTGGTTCTCAAGTAAAATCAATAGAATTGGCAACACAAGATTTCACACAAGATATTCAACATGCCTCAACTCCATGGATACAATCACAGTTGATTTCTGGTGAAAGACATAATTTAATTAAGTTCCATACTTTAGGTGATGGTACTAATTACAACAAAGAATACAAAATAGGTTTCTTTAATGTAAAAGCAGCTGGTTCTACTAACTCTACTGATTATTCAACATTCTCAGTTGTAGTAAGAGGATACTCTGATACACATAAAAGACCAATTATTCTTGAAACATGGAATAATGTAAACCTAGACCCTGCATCACCAAACTATATTAAGAAAAGAATTGGTGATATGAACGTTTCTATCGATTCAGTTGGTAAAATGAACATGAGTGGTGATTATCAAAATAACTCTAAATTTATTAGAGTAGAATGTTCTGATGAAGGTTCATTCCCAATAGTTGCTGCACCATTTGGACATGCAGCATACGTTAATCCAATTTATGTTGGTTCTAATGGAACAGAAGCTATGATACCATCAGTTATATTTTCAACTGGTTCGGGAGATAACAATGGTTCTAAGAATATACAATATAGTGGTATTGATTTAGAAACTGCAGTAGTAAAAATTGATAACAACAGTTACTTATCTCCAATACCTGCTTCGGCAACTAGTGGTGGTAATACTGCTTTCTCATTCGATGCAGCATTTACTGCAATCGTAGATGGTGTTGTTGCAACTAAAAACTTTGCATATACATTATCAACATCAGATACTGCAACAACTATTAATAAAAGACAATTTATCGTAGGATTCCAAAATGGATTCGATGGTAGTAACCCAACAATCAAAGAAGCTAAATATGGTGATTCTGATTGGGGTGCTGGAAACTCACAAGGATTTAACTTATCTACTTCAACTGCAAGTGGTTCAGTTTCTTATGTGAAGGCAATCAATTCAGTATCTAATCCAGATGATTTCGATATCAACTTAGTATCTACACCTGGTGTTGTAAGAAGATTACACTCTTATGTATTTGATAAAGTAGTTGATATGGTAGAAGCTAGAGAAGATGCATTCTTTATCGGTGATATTACTGATGGAGGAGATACTATATCAGATGCTACATCACAAGCAAGTAGTATAGATTCTAACTATGTAGGTTCTTACTACCCATGGGTTAAGACAATAGATTCAAGAACTAATAAACTAACAACTATACCACCATCAGTATTGATGCCAGGTATATATGCGGCCAACGATGCGGTTGCTGCTGAGTGGTTTGCACCAGCTGGTTTAAATAGAGGTGGTATCGTAGGTGCGGTATCTGTATTAAACAGATTAACACATTCAGAGAGAGATACACTATATGAAGGAAAAGTTAATCCAATTGCTCAGTTCCCAGGAGAAGGTATCGTAGCATTCGGACAAAAAACTTTACAAGATAAGGCATCTGCACTTGATAGAATCAACGTAAGAAGATTAATGATTAAAGTTAAGAAGTATATTGCTTCAACTTCAAGATACTTAGTATTCGAACAAAACACTTCTCAAACGAGAGGTAGATTCTTAAATACTGTGAATCCTTATTTAGAAGGAATACAACAAAGACAAGGATTGTATGCATTTAGAGTGGTGATGGATGAGAGTAATAACACACCAGATGTAATTGACAGAAATATATTGGCTGGACAGATTTTCTTACAACCAACAAAAACTGCTGAATTCATCGTGTTAGACTTCAACATCTTACCGACAGGGGCATCATTCTCGGCATAATTAATTAAAAATAAAAAAGAACTATATTTATAGTAGAATATAATTAGGAG
>Ga0206682_10000725_pt1 | contig 34592 bp, 49 predicted proteins | sample M240m12015metaG_FD_155444 | JGI IMG/M metagenome (GOLD analysis project Ga0206682, IMG submission 155444) | Ammonia-oxidizing marine archaeal communities from Monterey Bay, California, United States - M2 40m 12015 | ecosystem: Environmental > Aquatic > Marine > Intertidal zone | place: USA...
TGTCATCTGTTAAGATAGGCTTTGGAGCATTGATCCACTGTGTACCTTCTTGCATCCAGCGATACAAATGTTCGTAGTATGCTCTAGTTTCAAAGTATCTTGCTCGCATAGGGCTTGGACATTCAATAATCATATTATCCAACGGCAGCAGCAAATCTCTTGGACAGAATGTATACCACCCTGTTGTTTCCCACTCTGGAGTGCTAAACTTTTTGTTGTGATCTACAGGCTCTGGACGCATTGTTTTTACACCTAGTCCTTGTAGACATTTTTCTAGCCCGTCAAGGTCTTCGTTTGCTTCGTCTACAATCCATTGTGCAATAGGTTGTCCATCAAACTGTTTGATGTCTTCTGCTTCTTCACCACCGTAGATAAAGCTGTGTGTACTCTTATTCATAGTAGGATGTACACAATTATCAGCAGTGCCGATGATAATTTCTTGCAATGGATCCCAATCGTTGTTACTCTGTACTGGCAAAATTTAATCCTTTTATATACTGTTTATGGAAACTTAATCTATTTGTATTTCCGCCGCGATTATATTGGTTATATATATTTTTATCATCTATACCAAAAATTACTGTCGCACTTGGATTTATTCCTAGCTCATTACAAAATTCTTTTTGTTTTTGTATATATTTTTGTGGTATGTAGTCGGGTGTAAAGTTTTCAAGATACTTTATGCCTAATGCTGCACCTAGTTTGTTGTTATATGAAATTTTATGGTATACAAACATAGTATCGTCGTCATCGACTTTAGTATATCTTATACCAATACGTGCATATGCTACTGGAAAACTTTTACTAAGGCTAAAAGTTACATCAGTTATACAATTATATGCAATATCAATTGATACGCCGTAACAAGCACCAAAATATGCACAATCTACCAGTACTGGTATTCCAAGCTCACAGCACTCACGCATAAGTTCATGATACTTAGAGTGCTTGTCGCCTGTATCTGCAAATGGTAGACTAATTACTACTGCATCTGCTTTGTGCAACGGTTCATCTTCTAAATATGCCCAAACATATTTGTCTCTCCAAGCAAGTTTATGATACATATACTCGCCTTTAAAACAGCGGAAGCGTCTTTTAGAATTTTTCATATAAAATTTATCAAATGATTCGGTTGTTCCGTTGCTATAGCATTTGTATTTAAAATCTTCTAACCCTGTAATACTATTAACTGTTGATTTTTTAATCCATTTGTCGTAGTCATACAAAAATTCGTCAATAATGTTGTCATTATTGAGACATTGTAGATCTAATGTATTACGTAAAAGTTTTGTAGTTTCTGGATCGCTTATTGCAAAAGCACTTCCAAAATCCATATGTCTTTTATCATTGGGTATATTTGTCATCTTCGTCCAAAAATGTTATTTGCGAAACAATACATTCACTTGGACCAAAGTTTGACATTCCGTGCCATGTATCGCCTTTCCACGTATATGTATCACCTGCTTGCCAGTGTGTATATACTTCGTCGCCAACTTGTAACACTTGTCCTCTATCCCAATCCGACATCATAGTAACAGTGCGACATATATCGTCTGCTTGATCCTCTGTGATATTATTAAATTTTACAAATGTAGCATATGTGTCAAAGTGCCACATTAAACTGCATCCGGGTGTTAGTTTTAAAAAGTTATAGTTAAATTTCATATGTGCATAAGGTACAATAACACTAGTTAAACCTTTTGTAAGCTCAGGTCTAATACACATATAATGTAAACTACCTTCTTTTGGTACTTTCCATTGTTTGTACATTGCTTCTAATGCTTTTTTATTTTTTGTAGCAAATGTATCCCAACTACTATCTTCTGGGATTTCATCTGTCATATGTGTAGCTTCCCAATCCAGTGTTAGTAGATCGTTTTTGCTCCATGTAACTTCGTCTACTGAACTTTCTTCAGCACCGTGTTGTTTCCATTCTTCGTAACTGCGCATGTCCATCATGCTTCTCCTTTCAAGTGCGCCTCTATATATTGCCTATTTGGTATTTTATTTGTTTTTAGTATTTTTATAAGTTGATTTTTATCAGACTGCTCTAAGTTTATTATATTAAGTTTCTTTGGATATGTCAAGACATTTGTTGTCCATTTTTTATAATTATTAGCAAATTCACACATATCAGGTAATCCTTGCCAGTTATTTTTATGTAGCGTTGTATGAATAGTATAATCAAATGTATCAGCAATTTCGTCTAATGTTTTGACTACTCTACTCCAAACACTACCGCCACGTACTTGTTCGTTTAATGCGCCTACTCCGTCAATACTAACTGTAAAATGTACATGTTTGCATTGACTAAGTAGTCTATAATCATCTTCAACAAGTTTGTGCATACCATTAGTAAAGTACTCAACTTCTAAATGTTCTAAGGTGTCAAATGACTCTAGGAAGCGCCTATGTCTATTAGTCATTAATGGTTCGCCACCTAAGAAAACAACCTTACTAATGCTTTCTGGTATATTTCTAAATTCTGTAGTACTGGTAATTCCTTTTTTAGGAGGCAAGTCTGGGTTTTTCTTTACCCACCAACTGCTACTCCACTCTTCCCAACAGCCATCGCATGTAAGATCGCATATGTTATCAAATCCTACTTCAAGATATCTAAGTTTGATATCCATTGGGTATGTTTTATTAAACCATTCTCGTAAACTTTCCTTGCCGAGACTTTCTTCATGCTTGCACTTTGCACAATTTGGATCATCGATAGTAAAGTTCTCACGTAGTGCTTTATATTCGTCACTGTATAGTATACTGCCTACATCACCGTCAAATGTTTGTATAGGTGTTTTATAACGGCAGCAAGGGTAGACACGATTGCCTCCCCTAATGTTTGTATGACTATATAATGCTGAACAACTAGAATGGAGTTTCATCATTTTCTTGGTGATTTCCTTTATAGTCTTGCTCTACCATTTTGTAAATTGTTTTAAAATTTTCGTATGCTTTTTCTAAAGCTGGGTAATATCCAACCATGTTATGTATTTTATCAATGCTAGGCATTGTATCTACAAACTCAGTTTGTTCCCAGGTAATATTGTCAGCCCAATGTGTATCTTCGAGTGTGATAGTACTTGTTGTATCGATTGTAATAGTATCAATGCTGCTAGTATCGATACTACTTATAGTAATGTCTGACACATCAAATGTTAAATCCTCGTCAATACTAGTATCAATTGTGATTGTGTCTTCTAAGTTCCAGTTCGTACTGGTCATTGCACATTTCCTCTATTGTTTTTGTAAGTGTAACATGCTCGCTAAGAGTATCTACAACACTGCTCACAGCATCTCCTTCTCTACGAGGTGCTTCTATAATATTTAATTGTTTACCAGTTACTTTTTGCATAGTGTCAATAACTTCTCTAACACTATATCCTACATTACTGCCTAAACATTCATATGGCGTATTTGCGGGGCCTCGTTCCACGGCTGTGACAATGGCGCCAGCCAAATCAACAACGTGAATATAATCACGAATGCAAGTGCCATCCCTAGTATCATAGTCCGTACCAAAGATCTTAAGGTCTGGTATCTTTTCACTAGCCACCATAGCAGCGACACGAATAAGATGGGTAGGAGCACCCAATTGACGATGAACACCGTCAGTACCAGATACGTTAAAAAATCTAAAGATGGTGTATCCATCTGCTTTCTCCTTAATTACATCTTCTGCTGCCACTTTACTGCGAGCATAAGGTGATGCCATTTCCCACGCACTACTTGTACTAGCAAAAATTACATGTGGTGTTGTTGTCATTGATAGTAAGTTTGCTGTACCGCCTACATTTACTCTATAATACTCTGCTGGTTCTTTTAAACTATCAGGCACTACACTGCGTCCTGCAAGGTGTACAATAGCATCGTAGACGCCACCGGCATATTGACCAGTAACGTCTACGTTATAATACTCGTCACAGAATTCCTTAACATCATTAGTTTCGCCGTGGATTTCTGTATCCCAACCTATAACTTTATGACCTTTTTCTTTAAGTAATTTGCATACATGGCTACCAATGTAACCGCTTGCACCTGTAACTAATACTTTCATTTATTGCTCTCGCAACTTTCCGGATAATGCTTTTAATAGCAATCCATATGCTGGTAAGAAGATAATCAAACCTACTGCAATCTTTAGTACAGTTTGTGATCCTGCAATCTCCATCCAGTTTGCTGCCATATACTCGTCTGCTGAGTTGTTAAACGCAACAAAGAAGAATGTGTAACTATCAATTACGTTTGCAACTACAGTTGACAACGCTGGTGCTAACCACCATGCACGATACTTTTCACGCAAGTATTGGAATACATATACGTCTAGCATTGTACCAACTGCATATGCTGTAGCACTTGCAAAGCCAATACGTAGTGCAACACTCTGCGGTGCACCTTCTAGCAATACTACTGCAATACTACCAATGATAGCAAGCGGATAGGCTGCTGCGATAGTTGCTCGTGCAATATTCTTACCTAGCATACGCACAGTAAGATCGGTTGCAAGAACAACAATCGGGAATGTAAATGCAGCCCAGGTTAGTTTTACTCCAAAAAATTCAACTGGAATACTAACTAAAGCATTACTTACTACAACGACGATAACATGCAACAGCGCAAGTTTAATCATCATACTTTTATCAATATCTTTAAACAATTATTTCTCCTTCTTGTCTAATACTTGTTAACCGCTACATGATCTCTATAACGATTATCATCTCGCTTCCATTGTTCTCCGTTACCTTGCATAATATCAATGTAACGATCAATAGTAGCACTTGTCCAGTCACTAATTTTTCCCATATCTTTGTGTGGGCCTTCTAGTAACTTGTCAAGTTTGTTTCCTGCATCTTCAACACTCCAAGGTATATACATACGCTCATGACAGTTGGAAAAGATTTCAGGGAAACTTCTATAAGCAGGAAATAATACATTACAACCTAATGCATCAGCTTCGCTTACAGTATTACTTGTCCAGTCTTGTAAAGCACAGTTAAACAATACTTTACTATCGTTGACAATATGGTAATATTCTTCTTTTTTAAGATTTTCATAAATCCTTAGTACACCTTTGCTTACTAAGTCGTTTGCACGTTCAATATACTTAGGATTATTACTACGTAAAGGACCGCCTTGTAGTACAGCAAACTCAACATTTGTGTCTGCATACTTCTCAGCAAGATCCATATAAAAATCAGGTTGTTTTTCTTGATCCCAACGTGCTGCAAACACAACACGGTTGCTACGTGACTCCCAAAACGTTGGTGCTTCGCCGGATCGTTGTACAACTTCTCTTTTGTCAAAGGCTAATCCACTAATATTGTAGAGCGGCGCCTTCCAATTAGCTACTTTCATATTAGCAATCATTTCTTCATTACTTGCTAATACTCCTGTAACAAATTCGTTGCACATTTCTTCGTACAAACTCATCCATTTACCCATACCCCATACATGAACAAAGTCATCTGGGTCTACAGCTTGTGCAAGGCATCTAATAAACACCTTTGGCTGTTGGGTTGCTGGAATTTGATCCATAATGTACGGCAATGACTCCATACCAGGCTGAAACATATCTTCAAAGAAAATAACGTCTTCAGCTGTTACTTCGCCGTTGCGCATCATTTGCACCAAGTTCATCATCTGCGACATAGCAAAGTAACTACGTCCGTGTGCATCAAGAACTTGTCCAACACTAATAGATTTAGTGTCATCAATTGTTGTACCAGGTACAACTACATAGTCAATACCACGTCTTTTGAAAGCACGTTCACTCCAGTCTTGCAACTGGAGTGTATAACGTCCTTCATATGGCTCTAAGCCCATATAAAATAGTTTACGCATTAGCGTCTCCGAGGTTTACCACCACGTGCTTTTGCACGTAAGTAATTTTGATACTTCTGATACGCCTGCCATACAGGGTCAGATTTTTTATAAAGTGACTTTTCATCATACACTTTACCTTCAAAGCGACAGTAGTCGCGGAATTCGTCCAGATCGTTGAATACTTTCTGATACGCATCACGATTAAATGTGATATTCATTTACCTTATTCCTTTATGCTGGGTAAACAATTTGACAGCCGTTTTCGCCATCTTCGGCAACATCAATAACAACAAACCGGCTGGGGTATTTGTTGTTGATGTGTAGATACAAATCATCCGCAATCATTTCGCATGACTTGTAATCTAGTTCGAGAATATCTTCTTTATAAAGATTCTCTAACCAACGTTTGAATTGAATAAATTCAATGTCTCTATCGTTGTGTGTTACTTGAATTTGTACTTTAAAGTGAAACGTATGTCGATGTGGGTATCCTAAGAAACTTACATCGTATTCGTCACCTGTTGCCAGCGCAGGATCGTCGAGTGCTGCTGGATATTTGTGAATACCTTCTTTAGTAAAGGTTACCCAAATACTACGTTTTGCGTTTTCTAGTGCGTTTGCCATTTTAGCGTCCTCTTCTCTCATGCGCCGTTGCATATATGTATAATAACGTTCTTGTTGCATATTGTCAAGTGATAATTGTGTCTGTAGTGTATTTAGACCAGTCTGTAAAAACAGCCTTCTCTTTTAAATCATGTAGTCTATGAACCCATACACCAGGGTTACTTGCATCAAAGTCTTTATCGTCAATTTTTAAACAAGCATTATATCCAAGTTGATCGATATACGGAAGTTTTACGCTAATCATTGGAATAAAGCGGTTGTGTTCTGTGAATCCACTTTCTAGCAACCCTTCAATTTGGCTTGCATCAGCATCTAGTGTGACCCAATAGCCTTCTTTCAATAATGGAAATATCATAGCTTCCCAAGGTTTCCATTCGCTTTCTGTATTGCTAGTGACATTGAAACTCATATTAGCACCACAGTAGATATGTTTACATCCTTGCATTTCAGCCATGGCTATTACTTCGTCTGGATCCATGGCACCTACAACGAATAGTGTTTTCTTTCCAAACTGTGGTGTATGTTCAACTTCTGTTCCAACAAAATATTGAACACTTTCGATATCGGTTCCTTGATCGTAAACTCTTTTCATGATTTCCTCGTTTTATATTGTTCTTGCCAAAGATCCCAACGTTTTTTATAGTATTCGTTGATTTCTTTTTTAGGGTAGTTTTTTTCTTCCATGTTAGCAATGATAGTTTCGATATCTTCTAGTGCCATTTCAATTGTTTCTAAACGAACTTTTTTCTCATTTGGATCCATTTACTCCATTCTCCATTGCATTTATTTTATTCTGTATTCGATATAGTTCGTCCTTGTAGAACAACTTTTGTGTTTTTAAAGTTCTTACTTCTTGATCTACATAAAGTCTTTTTTCTAGTTCTATAATTTTTTCGTCTAATGCTCTATGTTTTTTTGTAAGCTCTGCTAGATATGCAGTTAATCCTTCGAGACTTGTCATTTATACTCCCATAATTCGTTAAATTTAGTTTGTGCATTAACAGCCTTCTTGCCAATATTTAGACGTGTTCCGATTACGTGCATCCAATAGCGATCAAAGTCTTCAATAAGTTTTAAACTTTTTTCTCGATCTTTTAAGCTAAAGATTTCGTCTACTATTTCTTTAAACTTAACTACACCATACTTTTGGAAGTCAGTATCGTTAATTAGCATGTACGGAAACTTGCCATTGTCGTATTCTCTGTTTGCACGTTGTGTACTTTCGATGTGCATCCAGACATTATGGCCCATTTGTAGTGCATAGCTAAAGCTATCCCAACTGGTGCTATCTTTTTTACGCACAGTAGTATTACCATCAGCATCTAGTAGAGGATTGCCTTCTTTATCTAAGTCAACATCACCTGCTTTTACTTTTATAGTACCGACTTTGTTTTTATCACCTTCTGCATAGATACAGATATCATTCATCTTGCAATGTTTGCTAATAGGAGAGTCTTCAAATGCATCTAGTATGTTGTCAGTTATAACTGCATCACTAAACTTGCGTTTATCTGTAGCATACTTCAATGAATCGGCACCCGGAGCCATCATGTAACTCCATTTGCCACGATCTTCGATGCGGATACTGTGATAAATCTGTCCGTTTGCTGTAGCAAGAAACGGAGATGCACAGTCGTATGTAATCATAAAGTTTTTGTTATGATATTTACGTACTGCACGTTGAATGTCTGTAAGTAATACAGCCCATTCTAACTTACTAGTACCCAGGAAGTGCATTACATCATGCAATCCTTCTTCTAGCAAGCCATCGTGTATCATATGCACAAGGCGCCTTAAGATAAGATGCACATCACACATGTTTTGTCCGCCCATTGCCCACCCGTTAAAGTGTGTGTCTGGGTATTTTGCTGGATCACAATAGTCCTTAAACTCTTCGTACCAACTATCAGCATCAGTATGAGTACTGCCTTGTAATACGTTGAGTACTTTAAAGTTACCACGTCTATTATCCATGTAATAACGTGCATTAATATGTGTTGCATCAACAGCATCTTGATAGCTATGAATATTTGCTGCATCTGCTGCTTTTTTGTCTTGGAATGTCCATGTTGGAATATCGAGCATCATGCCGTAATCCATATATTCTTCCATCCAGTTTACAACTAGCTCACGTTTCTTTGCAGCCAGTGGACAATCTGGATTAGTCCAATCACCTGGCCATAAGCCTTTAGCAATCTGGAAGCCTCCGGAGTCTCCAAGTAACCATGAATTCTCTCTATCACGCTTACGTAGCATATCTTCTTTTTCACTGAACTTATTAGTGTCAAGCTCGGCATGTCCTGCAGAATAGAGCGCCCATTTGTAGTGGAACGCTCCTTCTTTTGAATTCAAAAAGTTCATACTTTCCATTTTGTCGATACCAACTGGAATTCTAGCTGGCTCGACATACTCTTGGAAACGTTGTTTGCCTATAAAAGTAGCATAGAAGCCACTAATGCTAGGCAAAAATACTGCATAGTCCTTCTGTGCTTCTGTGAGATCTGTATTCATGTATTACTTCTGTTGTGCTGGGAGGATATAATCGTATGTTGCCATGCCACTGTCTACGCTAATTTTCATTGCGCCTTGATCTGTGATACTAAGAGTTTTATCACCATCTAAGTTTAAAATAGCAATAGTTTGTGCAACTGGCCACGCCCAAGTATGCGTTAATGAACCGCTGATTCCGTGTTCAAATGTAAACGAACCTGCGTGTGTAGCTTCGTCTCCAAAGTAAAAGTTTAGATTGCCATCTTCTGTTTTAACTTGGAATACATTTTCTTCACTATGAGCACCAGACATAAGTTTCATACGTGCAATTGATGCCATTGTAGGTTGGATTTCGACATCCCAGCTATTACCTTTGAACTTAACACTTTTTAGTTTTTCTTCAATAATTGCTTTGTTCATAAAGCGATAATCATTCTTAAAATCACCAGTTGTGTTTTCAAAGTGAATGTGTGTTGGGATAGTTTCGCCGTTGCGATCATCTTCAACAACCGCAATGTTAGCATTTTCTTTGTACTCTGGATTGTTCAAGTGATAAGCAAGTTTGCCTAAGTCTGGCATACCAAATGTACCAGCAAATTCGCTTACTGGATTGTGCGTTTCCGCTGTCATGATAACACTACGATCGTCTGCCATTGTTTCGATCTGTGTATCTTTTTCAGCTGTAACTTTTAGTGTTGTGATAAAGCCTAATTTGTGTGTATGGCTTACGATATCTTGTAAAATGTCGTGCATGTGATTCTCCTATATGTATTATTGTACTGCATATTTGGTATAAAGTCAACCAAATAAACTACTAACTGATTCTTCGTTTGTGACACGTCTAATAGCTTCGCCAAATAGTTGACTTACACTTACGTATCGGGTCTTTTTGCAATTCTTTGGACAGCGATTGTTAATACTGTCTGTTACTACTAGTTCTTCTAGTACACTCTTCTCAACTTTTTGACATGCTTCTCCGCTTAGTACTCCGTGTGTGATATATGCTCTAACACTTAGAGCACCGGCATCCATAATTGCTTTGGCTGCATTGCACAATGTACCACCTGAGTCGATAATGTCATCAACCAGAATGGCGTGTTTACCAGTAACATCGCCGATCAAGTTCATGACTTCGCTCTTACCCGCTTCAGGACGCATCTTATCTACAATAGCAATGTCTGCGTGGAACATATCAGCAAACTTTCTAGCACGAACAACTCCGCCTGCATCCGGCGATACAAATACTGTACCTTGTTCTGTTCCTACATTGCGTTTAATATCTTTGGCAAACACCAATCGGCTTGTTAAATCGTCTACTGGAATATCAAAGAAGCCCTGTATCTGTCCTGCGTGTAAATCCATTGTAAGTATTCTATCTGCACCTGCTGTTGCTAGTAGGTTAGCAACTAGTTTTGCTGTAATAGGTGTACGTGAAGCACTCTTACGGTCTTGTCTTGCATAACCAAAGTAAGGAATAACTGCTGTGATCCGTCTAGCACTTGATCTCTGTGCAGCATCGATCATAATCAATAGTTCCATTAGGCTATCATTTACAGGAGTACATGTACTTTGTACTATAAAAACATCTTCGCCACGTATGTTATCATGAAACTCTACAGTTGTTTCGCCATCGGCAAATGTATCAATTTTAGATGGAACTAACGCTGCAAAACAATGCTCTGCAATTTCTTCTGCTAGAGCCATATTAGCGTTTCCGGCAATTATTTTCACTTTCGTATCCTTTTGTTATAGTTGTTAGCAGCTTCAAGTATATTTAGATTATTTTTAAAACTTTCTGCCATTTTTAATAATGCACTTACATCCTTAGGGAAGCAGTGTCCTCCAAATCCTCGGTCTTCAGTAACTTGTGTATGGCTACTTCCAATCCGTGAATCCAACGCAATAAGCCTTGATACATTTTCATAGTCTGTATCAGTTGCTTTGCATAAATCGTATATTTCATTAAAGAACGCAACCTTAGTTGCTAGAAAACTATTTCTAAAATACTTTGTAAGTATAAGTTCTTCGGGTGTAGCAACATCTATGTTGACATTACCCATTGCATTTAAAAATATTTCCTGCCAAAAATGTACACTATCACCGCCAATGAGTATTGTATTGTTTTCACGGAAGTCTTCTAGTGCTGATTCTGCTCTTAAGAACTCTGGTGAAAAACTAACCTTAAGAAATGTGCGTTGAATGTACTGCCAGCCTATAAGGCTTATAGTGCTTTTAATCAGCACTGGCACATTTTTAAGATCGTTGAGTACATCATATACATTCTGCATATAACAAGTACCGTCTTCTGCTTGCGGTGTTGCAACACAAACAATTACACAGTCGCAATGCCGTAAGTCGTCGTAGTATCCTTTTGTCGGATCACTAATTAGTACTTCGTAATAGTCTTTTAATGCTTCGTGATGCGCTTGGCCTACGAAACCGTAGCCAGCAATTCCTATTTTAGTCATATTCTTTAAGTAACTTCCATGTATGTTGCCAATTATCTACTTGAATAGCTTTACTAGGATGTTTTAGTAATTTGGCTAGTGGATAGTCATTGCCACCTGGTTCCATTTTGTCACCAAAAAAGTGTATTGTAGCGCCTTTACTAAATTCGTAGTATACCTGTCCTTTATCACATCCAGTAGGATAGATGTCGATGCCTGTCTCTCCGCCAACTGTAGCAGTTATTTCTTTGAAAGAATGATTAATTTGAAATGCAATACTTTCACGTTCACGCATCAGTTTGTCGTATTTGATATATTCTTTACGTTCGTCTAGTGTGCAGTTACGTCCAATAATACTAAAGTTTACAGTACCTGGACGTTCTTCAATATGATTTCCAGTACGATATTTAAAGTTACTGCCTTGTAGCCACCCTTCAAGCATTTTTCTTAATTGGTCTGGCAATGTCCATTCGCTTTTTCGTACATTAACACCAGTAGTATAGATATCATTCCCCGAACAGTTAAACACTACTTTAGCCAGTGCATAAGTATCTTCGCCAAGTTGTTCAACAGTCTTATCTTTGTCACTTCCTGTAACAAAATATACATTATTCTTTACACAAAACTCATCAAAAAACTGTTTAAATTCAGGATCAATTTTGCCACGGCTTGGTGTTAGTGTACCGTCAACATCAAAAACAAATTCCATTAGTTCTCCATTGCACAAATAGCAGATTCACCTTCAGTAAAACTTGCTTCTAATACTGCTTTATTGGTATGACAATTAATTTCGCTATTGTAACTGTTGTAGTATGTAACTTTATATTCATCGAACACTGTAACATACGAAACTACTAATAATACCCAAGTCATACTTCACATACCCTTTTTCTAAGATCACTTGTACTAAATCTGTGATCACGTTTATTAAAATAAAAATCTACGCCACGTTGTAAGCATATTTCTTTACCAGTAAAGTCTTTGTCCTTATACTCTACACCTAATACTCTAACATGAATATTATACATTGTCAAGATATCTTTTAGGTCTTGTTCGGTGCCATATGGAATAATTTCATCCACATATTTCACTGCTTTAAGTTGTGTATATCTTTCTACAATATTTTGTACAGGTGCATTTTTTTCTTCTCTATCTACACTTGGATCCATTTGTAGTCCAACTAGTAAATAATCACATTGTTCTTTTGCTTCACGCAACATTTGTACGTGTCCTGCGTGTAGTAAATCAAATGTACTACATGTAAATCCTACTTTCAATGTAAATGCTCCTTTATTAATTTGTAATCTTTTGCGTAATATTCCTTAATATCATTAACAAGACTTTCATCCATTGCTTCTATTATTCTATTTTGAATTTCTCTCTTCTTGGTTTCTTTAGTAGAATTAATTTTAGGCAATGGTCGTATTTGTGGAAATAGCTTAAATTTATGTTTTAATAATATATCTAAACCTCCATCATCCATATTATAAAAGTATAATTTTCCATAAGCTGGTAAAAATTTGTATTGCGGAACTGTGTGTTCGTCAAACTCAATTTTTTTTAAAATTTCTAAAAATTTTATTACAGGATATTTTTTTCTTTGTTGAAATTCAAGAACTCCGCTAATCCAACGCTCGACTGGGTCTCTTAACACAACATGAAAAAATTTTGGTTTTACAAGATGTAATTCATTTCCAACATAAAACCAATTTCGTTCTAGGCCATAGTTAGCTACCAAGCTCGAAGCATTTTTTGGTATGCGTACAATAACATTATCTTTGTCAACTGACACACAAAGACCATAAGGATGTTTATATAAATCCAATCTTAATCCCATTCAAATAAAGTGTTAAATGTTGTTTTTTGTTTTGTGCTTTCTAAGTCATAGTTAAGCACACCAATAAGGTTGCCTAGTTTATTATCAATAATAACCTCTTCCATTGCATCTCCATCAAACGGCAGTTCCTTGAACCATTCTGGAATACGCAATTCATCTGTAGGATATGCAACACTTGTATAACCTAGTGGATTTTGCTTTAGTTTGCAAACAATAACTTTCATACCATCTACAATCTCTTGCGAATACTTGTCTCCATTCATACGCTTCAATGTATTCCAGTTAAGACTTGCTCTTACATGCCCTGGCATGTTTGCTTTGCCTTGCTTTTCTTCTAAGCGTCTGTAGTGTCCAATCTTGTTTGCACGTTTTGGTGCGCCTTTTTCCCACCCGGGCATTTCTTTAAACTCTTTACGGAATTCACTAATAGCATCAAGTAGTTCTTTTTCAGGCTTTTTATCTAGTACCATATCGAGCAAATCTTTTAAGAAGTCCTGCATGAAAACTGGAGTATCACTGCGCTTCAAGTCCAAGCCCATTGCTTTTACTTTGCCTCTTTTGCCGTCGCTGTCACTTCTAAAGCCTTCGATGTCATACACTAGTGCTGCATAACGTTTCTTAGTAATAAACAATCCTGTTTCTGCAACAATCTCTCTTGCTGCTGCAATAACATCGCTACGTGATCTTGGACAGTGAAATGCATCTAACATAAACTGCGGAAATGTAGTGTTTGCCTGTTCGCATACTTGATCATACAGTGTAATTACATTGTCTTTATCCCAAGGAATGTTGCCTTTGTCAATATCATCTTTTAGTACAGGATATGCACTAAAATAACAAGAGTCAGTATCGCCATATATCATTGCTTTACCAACATGGTCATATTCGCCTGTAATAACTTTGTTTACTTCGGCACTCATATGCTTAACAATAGTTCTGCCGCTTAGTGTAGTTGATTGTCCAATACGTTTATCAAAGAATCTACAGCCTGGATTAAGAATAGCACCATACAAACTGTTCAAGTTAATCTTCTTAACCAACTGTCGCTTGTCCCAGTATTCGATCTCTGCATCATTTTTTGCATCTTTGGCTTTTTTAAGCATTGCTTGCAGTTCTTTACGTTCGCTATACCAACGTTTTAGCAATCCGGGAATAACACCTTCAATTTCTGTTGTAAAAACAGTACCATTTGAACTAAGCATCCAAGGTTGATTGCTATCAAAAATAAGTTTCCATATTTCGGCACCACTTAATACATGCTCTGTTCCGTCTTCTAGTTCAAGTGTAAGAGGCACATCTTTACGCTGTTCCATTACAGCATCATATTCTAATGTAGCAAACTTGCCTTCCCAAGCACCTGCAAAACTTTTCTTTTCAAGTGTAGTTGCGTTGTGCAAAAACTCTTCTGTAAGATCTAAACGTATCTGTCCTATAATAGTTTCTGGTGCCATATTCATTGCACGAATAATACTTGGATACAGACTGTTCAAATCCATCGAACCGATCCACTCGTGTACGCCTTTTTTTGGAAACGCAACGTATGCACCTGCTGCCGCTGTATTGCCTTCGTGGTTCTTTCTGTTTGGTACTTGTAGCCCACGTCTGTGTGCTTCGTTAACAATTGCTTGCTCTGTAACTGCAACTGCTCCTGCTGTTGTTTGTAGTAGCACAGTGTTATCATGCGCAATTTCATTAGCAAGATCAATAAAACGTAGTTTCTTGTCTAGTTTGTCTAGTAGTGCAACGTCCTGTCTGTTGTATTCAATAAAACGTTCGAAGTCGTTGTTGTATAACTGATCAAGTGTGCCTTCATATACAGTCTTGTTCTCGCCTACTTCCATTTCACCAATAGCATCTAGTCTATATGTGTGACGTTCTTCATATGTGTACTTGCGATACAAGTTAAGATAGTCCATATGTACTCTTCCAATAGTATCATACGTTTCGCTTGTCTTACCAAACTTTTCATATTCTCTACGCTTGGGCTTTTGTCCCCACAGACAGAATCGACGTGTGTCATCACTGCTTAAAATACGTTTAATTCTATTTACAGTATAAGGAACATCATATCCTTCACTGTTCCATCCACTGTGAATATCTGCGTCTTCGATAAGATCTAAGAACGTTGATAACATCTGTTGCTCGCCTGCTTCGCTGTTTGGAAATAGTAAGCAACTTTCACCCCAACGTTGTTTACACATTGCTTCTGCTTCTTCCATCGGCAAGCCTTTGGGCGGCATAGCAACTGTTACTAGCATATCTAGCCATTGTAGGTGTACAGTAATAGCAGTAATAGGCATAAACGGATCTTCAACTGGAGCAAAGCCACGCTCTGGATCAAAGTCTGTCTCAATATCCCAAAACACTACGTTTAGTTTAGGCGCATCTTGATTAAGATAGTTTTCACTTAAACACTGGAAGATTGGATTCACATCACTTTCAAACATTGTCTTGCCTTTGTTAATAGCAAGTTCTTTTCGAAAGTCTTTTGTACTCTTGCACACAACTCTAGTTAGTGGATCGCCATAAATGCTTTTGTATTTGCCTCGCGGGTCTTCGTAATACCAAGTATACTTTGACTGATATTCATGGAAATGTCTCTTTCCATCTTTGCGCTCAACGACACGAATAATATCACTATCTCTATCAAAAAATGCATCTACGTATGCCATACGATCTCCTTATTATTCTTTATAGTAACATATTTAGGCAATGTTGTCAACAAACGATTTAGCATAAAGTATGTCATGTCTAAGTTTTTTTGCTCTAGTTAAAAATTGGTAACTTTCGTTATATAATATACTAGGTAATTCCATATTTTTCATTTTCTTTATATGCACCTTTTGATTATGTTTTGCTGTTTTTTCTAATGTATTGTGTAATGCTGTACTGTTATTTAGATCTTTTACTTGATTTACAATTGAATCTATACGTTGCTCGATAGTATTGTGTGCGTCAAAACTATAATCAAATACATCATGGTGTAATTTATAGCCTTCATCTTCTAAGTGTTTGTGCATGTTTTTACATGTTACAAGTAAAAAAGGCTGTGCTTGAAACAAACAACTGTAAGTTTTTTCACTTAACAATGTAGTATCTACAACAGGTATATCGTAGTAACTTTCAGTAACTAAATTAAAAGCACTTTTGTTCCATACATCAAGCGGTGGTGGCGGGTTATCAAAATAGTCGTAAACTAATACTGGGTCGTGTTTAGCATAATCAAACCATTTTACAATTTTTCCTTCCCAGTTTCTATGCAGCGGCTTATTTTTTACGCTTTCTAAGTATCTTTTATGTAAGCTATCGTCATCGTCACCTACTGCTATTTGACTGTAACTTACGTAGCCAGTTTCTAGTAGTTGGTTGTCGTATAATTTATCCAGTAAATAGTCTCGATGATATCCAAGCGATTGTTGTTGACAACAAAATAGTCTATCAATACTTTTATTATAGTTTGTAGGCTGTATACCAGTAAGTCGCATGTATCCCGGGAACTCGTAGTGCATTGGTTCTTTAGTAGTGTACGGATCCATATGAGTACAGTGCCACTTTAGTTTTCCTTGCTTAACAAAACGTGTAAATCTCTTGTCTCGAACGTAGTCAATTATCCAGTTTGAGTCGTAACCTTCTTCCATATAGTAAAACAAATGTAGTTCGTCAACTATATCGCATATTTCCGCCAAGTTTGCTTCGGGCTGTTGATCGTTAGTAAATCCTACAACAACTGCCATTACATATTGTCCGCATATTTTTTTATTTTTAATATTTTTTCTTTATGTCGTTGTGCTTCTGGGCAGAACACGTAATCTTCACTAGTTAAAATACTAGGTAATTGTAATCTTTTTACCTTGTCTAAGAATATAGTTTGATTATACTTAGCAGTTTCTATAGTTGATTTAAACATGTTTATTTTCAGGTTTTTTATTTGTTTTACTATTGCTTCAGTTCGTGCTTCTATAGTTGGTAATTTATCAAAAGAATAATCAAATACATCTGTATATAATTTATATCCTTCGTCTTCTATTTTTTTATGTATGTTTTGGCATCCTACAATAATAAAAGGTTGGGCATGTAGTAAACAACTGTATGTTTTTTCTGTAAGTAAACTAGTATCTTTTGCCTCAATATCATAATAACTTTCTGTAATAATATTAAAACAAGACTTGTACCATGTGCTAATAGGCGGCGGTGGGTTATCTTCTATATTCCATATTAAACTGTCATCATGACTATCACTAGGAAACCATTTGTGAATGTTATTGTGCCAGGATTTATTAAATTTAAATTTTTGTGAATCTTTTATGTATTTAATTGTTAAATGGTCTTCATTAGGTCCTGAGTCTTCTGCATAACTTACAAGACCTTTTGATAATAGTCTTTGTCTATACAAAAGATTCATTAACAAATCTCGATGATAACCTAATGACTTTTGTTGACTAAAATACAAGTGTGTAGGTGATTGTCTTTGTTGTACTAATGGTTGGATACTAAGTAGCATATCAAATTCAGGCCAAGTTATGTGATAATCCTTTGTGCCGACATATGGATCTGAATGATTGCAATGCCAAAAATATTTACAATTATTATCTGTTATTGCACCCTGTAAATCTTTAATATTACGACCTTCTTCTGAATAGTATAAAAAGTGCTGTTCTGTAGGAGCATAGATCTGTTTTAAGTCAGACTCAATGACTCCATCTTTGTCAGCACCATATACTACTTTCATCTATCAAAAGCAGTAACTTGCATTGTAAAACGATGTTCAATTCCCATATTGTATGCAGCATGTGGCGCACTACCTGTCCAGCTAATCCAGTCGCCATTTTTCCAATCACACAAGCATGTATCTTCTACGTGGAAATAATGACCTAGTTTGCAATCTTCTAAAAATACAATATAACGTGTAATAGTGTTTACATCTGTAATATTATGCATCTTCATAAAGTTTGCATACATATCTTTGTGTAAAGGAAGAATGTTAGCAGGCGGCGTTCTGTAAATTGCAACCTCAAAGTGATCGTGGTCTGGTAGCTGCTCAACTACACCTTTCCAAAATTCAGGCATAATGTCTTTAGGACCTACATATACATCATTATTGATAATAACTTTATAAGGATCGTGTCCATATTTGATATATTCATCGCCTCCATAGCCTCCTGCACTTTCGTATGGTAAACTATAAAATTGTTGTCCTTGCCAACATGGTTCAATATGTCCTTGTTTCATGTATTTTTCCTTTATTAGCTATCAGAGTATTTAGTTGGGGCTCTGACCTTCTTAACATCATTATTGGTTATTGTAGTATACTTAGGCTCTATAGGACACAACGAGCATTGTTTGATTGCATCTGATGTTAGCCTTGATACTTTGTGTGATATATTTTTATCGCTATGCTCTAATGGTTTGTATTTTTTTATTAGTTTTTCAGCACTAGGTTCTATTGCATATTTTTTAACAAGTGCCTGTGCTCCAACTAATGTTCCGCATTTGTAAAGTTTGCCTTTGTAAATATAATGACAATCGTTAATGTCGCAAGCATTGTGTGCATCTTCATAATTGTTTTTATAAAAATTAATTTGATTGTTGTTATGATCTTTTGATCCCCATTGATAAAAATCAAACTCTTCAGCTATCATAGCAACTACACGACCGTCTTGTACATAAAATACAGTGTAATCAGTTTTATAATATTTTGGAACATTTGTTAATTCTGCACTAGTAACTTTTGTTATATTTTTGTTACCAATAACTGATTCAATGTCTCGTTCAGCTTTTGCAAAATGTTCTGGTGTATGTGCATTTACTTCGACAACAATACCTGCGTTCCACCATTCAACGAGATTATGTTTCCACTTATCTATAAGAAGTCCGTTTGTACATATTTTAAAATCTTTGCAATACGGAAATATTGAACGTAATCCTATAGCCCAATTGTGTAAATCTGGATTGCTCATAGGCTCGCCGCCGATGATGCTCATATCAATTGGATCTAATATTTTACTCCATGCTATAGAATCGTTTTTGTAGTCTTCAAAAAGATCGTGTCCAGAAATGTTATAGTTATTAAAACTCAAACACCCTGGACACGCTAGATTACAAGTATGACTAATATAAAATTGTACTACACCCAGTGAAAACATTTATTATGCGTCACTGTCATACCCAGTTGTTGCAACAATAGTTTCGAGGTCTTCAAACTCGTCTTGTACACGACTCCAGTCACGTTTTTGTGCTACTTTGATTGCTTTATTAATAAGAGAAGGTTTTACATTTAGTTCTTCTGCTACTGCTTTTACGGTTTCTTTTAGTCCACCTTGTAGATCTTCAATTTCTTGTAGAACAGTTACACCTTCTTTAACTAGACGTTCTAGTTTGGCTTTTTCTTCTTGACCGTATACTCTGTCGCTCATATATTTCTCCTATGTGTTTCTTATACTATATACGATTAGTTGCAGTTTGTCAACGAATAAATGCACCTATACGTCCGTGTACATCAGGATAATCTTTATATGAATATCCAGTTGGAGGAGTTATATCTTCGCCTTCCCAGACTGGAATAAAATGATTAATATTGCCGTCAAAGTCCTCGTTGCGTCTCAAGTGTACTTCGATTAGTTTGCCACCTATAAATTCACAGTTCATCCATGGATGCTGTTTGACTAATTCGTTTAGCAATGTAGGAAACGTAAATTTCTTATCATCTCGTTTCCAATCAGTCCATTTGGTAAATGTATCTTCGGGCTTGTGTCCTTGTACACATAGCATTTGATTACCTTCAAAATAATCTACACTATAATGATTGCCTTCAAAGAATTCACACCAAAAATGTCCTACTGGAAGATGCATTGTTTCTTTCTCAATCCATACTTTTTGTGCGCCCAGCCCTAAGCCTAGCATATTAACACAAGGACGTACAATATAAAAGCCCGGATGCGGAACATCGAGTCCGACCGGGCCACTATTATATTTTAATTTACGAGCAAGTATAAGTTTGTCCATTACCCAAATGTTATCTGGGTTGATACTAAGCCAAACAAAGTCCTCGGCACTGTCTTCCATACTACATTTTAACGCAGTTGTCTACAGTTTTGCCGCCTTTTTTCTTAGTACCCATACGCTTGTAGCCTTTCCAACATACCTTGCCGTCAACGCCTTTTTGCTTTTCTTCGGGTAGTGTAGTATAGCTTGGCTTGCCGCATTCGTTGCATGTACCTTTGGCTTCTGAAAGTTTTGAACCTAAGTTGTTTTTGTATTTTACAACATCTTTTTCATCCATTGTAAACTTGTGACTTTCGGTTGCTGCAATTGGTGATTTATCATAGTCTAGTGTGTGATACACACTGCCGATATAGTCTGCTGCTTTGGTAATTTTTGATTGCATCCAACCTTCGATGCCTTCGGCTTCACTTACACCTTTTAGAATTTCGTGTAGTTTGATTGAATACTTTGCAATTTTGTATAATTCGGCACGTGCCATTTGTACTTCGTGATCACGTTCTGCCATGTCTGCCATATCGGCAAGACCTTCTTTTACTTTATGCTTTTTGCCATCTACTTCAAATTCGTCCTTGCCTGAGTCTTTGGCTTTTTTAAGTTCTCCGGAAAACTTGTTGCCTTCTGCTGGTTCAGCTGCACGATTAGTTGAAGCATCTTTGTCTGCTTTTGCTTTACCAATTAACATTTGAATAACGTCTTGGCTCATACCTGTCATTTTAACAACATCAGACATACTCTTTGGACCAAAACTTGCTCCAAAGGATTCAAGTGATTCGCCTAGTCTTGATAATGCATTTGCCATCATCAGTGTGTTGTCATCAGTTCCTGTCATTCTTGAACTCATGTCAATCATTTTTCTGCCTAGTGCGGCAATAGCTTTGTGCTTTGGATTGATGTTGAAGTTATCGTCTACATCACGTTCTGCAAGTTTTTTATCTGTCATAGTATTCTCCGGTTACTACTATTTATCTGTTTTTCTTTTTTGTTCTACGTTTTGGTGCTGCACCTCTACGTAGCATATTTCCTGGGCCGCCACCTGCAAACCCGTTTCCGGTTGCAGCAATTGCACCAGCACTTGTTGTTTCGTACATTGATTCTTCTTGATATTTGGCTACTAATGCTTCGCCTTTTCTCTCAACAAACTTTTTAAGAGCAACTGCACCTAGTATAAGTGCTACTGCCATTCCAATTTCAAATTTGTTATCAATAAGCATCTGTGCATATTCTTCACCAATTTGAGATATTACCCAATCCCAGCCTTGGTCGATATAATATGCTGCGGCTGCTCCTGCGCCAATTTTGCCACCGTGTCTTTTTAGCAGCCATTTAATAATAGGCCATGCTCCTCGTGCCGCTGCAAACTTGATTAGCCATATTGCTGCTGCAATAATTGGTGCTGCTTCGTCTAGTTGTGCTTCGCCTACTAGTTTACCTTTTAAAGGATGTTTGGTACGACCAGGCTTTGCTTTTGGCATTGGATCTTTGCCTTTGGCTTGATGCCCAGCTTTACCGCCACCTGTAATTTCGCTTATAATCATTTGCTTCGCCTAATTGAAATAATTTTAGTCTCAGGACCATATTGTGCCATTAGTTGCTTTTTAGCTTCAATAGCATTACGTGCTTGTGCTTGCACTTTGATAGCTTGCGAGTAATACTTTTGTCTAATACGTAAATCAGCAATAAACAAATGAAATGCAGGCGCTTTAAAGGTCTCTCTTAGTCTCATGTTAGTATTTAGTCCAATCAAATAACTTTACTTTTTCTTCAGGTTCCTCAAGCGTGTGTCCGCCTTCAATAATAGCCCATTCAGCCGCAGTATATCGCGGAGTAGTATCTTCGGTCATTCCTAAGTTAAAAAGCACATTAGTTGACTTGCCTTTTACCTTACTACTTAATGTAGGCGGCTTACCATCTTTGTCTACTTTAAAGCCTAATTTTGCTGCTTCAATACTAGTTTGATTAACACCAACATCAGGAGTAGTGTTAACACCTTTTACAATACGTCCATCTTCAAATAAATCGTCTATTTTCATTTGCGGCCTCTAAATCCTTTGCCTTGCATCTTAGGCTGACTAAACCATAGTTTAAACCATTCGTCGGTGCCTGGTTTGATATTTTGCTCACGTTCTTTCTTACGATTAGCATTTGCAGCATCGCTAAAATCTTCTAGAGTGTATTCAGTGTATCCTTTAAATTCACTGATCCCTGCTAGTTTCTTTAGATCTTCTATATTCATTCCAGTATGCATTTCTTTCGTTGGTACTAGCTCTACGTGCTTCGTGTTCTTTATACTTAGCTATATAGTGTTCTAGTTCTTCTTGGGTCATTTCTTTTTCTTACCGCTTTTCATATTAGCACACCAGTGATACATTTTAGCCTTCTCACCACTTGCGTTCTTAGCACGTTTGCGTAGTGCTGTTACACTACCATTACAACTTGCACCTGAACGTTTTACACGCCCTGGTCTGCTTTTGCCTTTTTTCTTACCGTCAGCAAAGTTTTCGCTATATGCTTTATCAGTAGCAGCCTTAGCACTAGCACCTTGTGGGTGTTTTGGATTAATACCTACAGGCTCGCCATTCATTAGTTGTGAAATATCAGCAGCTTTACCAATTTTATCTAATAGCATGTGTAACTTGTCATTAGGATCATAGTTGCCTGTTTCGTAACCTGGCTTACCACGCACTTCTGTACGTCTGCCTGTAGCAGTGTCAACAATGTTTAATACCATCATATCGGTGTCACGCTCTAACTGTAGCTTGTAACCTTCGTTAGTTTTCTTTTTAGGCTTTCCATGTTTGTTATGCTGTGCCCAAGCAATAGCATAAGGTGCACCAGGATCGTCAAACTTGCCTTTTAGTTTTTTAACTTGTTTTTCTCTGCCCGGAGGAGCTTTTTCTAATGCTTTCTTACTTTTCCAAGCATCTTTGTCACCCTTTGCTGCTGCTTTTCTTCTTGCAGCAATTTTATCTGCAACAGTTGGTTCGTCAAACTTTTCAGGCTTCTTCTTTATACTTGTACGTTTAGGGGTCTTAGTAGCAAAACCAAACACCTCAGTTACCCCCATACCTTTACGTACTGCGTCATACATTTGTTGGGCAATCTTTGGATTAGCAACACCTTGTTTAAAACTATCAAAGTCATCTGTAGCTGCTGCTGCTCTCATCTTACTTGCGCTCATACCTTCGGCGCCTTCTGCATCTGGATCACGCTCTCCTGCACTTACAACTTGAATATCTTTAAAGTTATACTCTTTGCCATTGTACTTGTTAATAAGTGTAGTAAAATCTTGTATTCTATCACTGCCTGCAACATATACAATACTATCATATCCCATAGCTTCAATTTTTTGTAGTGCTTGTATAATCGTTTTTACATCGCTACTGCCTACTTTAACATTTGGAAAACTTGCTTGTGCAAATTTTAATTTATCTGCAAATGCTAATGGATCTGTTTTTGGTTTTTGACTTTGTGTTACAAAAATATAAGGATCACCAGGAATACTTGCTACTTTATCGGCTAATTTTTTATGCCCAATTGTAGGAGGGTTCATTCTTCCAAACGCAAGAACTGCTGTCTTTGATGCTTCAAATAAACTTCTTATCTTCATGACGGTTGCCACCTTTGTCTTGGTACTAGTTTAGTTTTACTGCCTAGTGCTACATAGCCCTCACCGCCTTTTTCGCCTTTGGTGCTTTGTTTTACATCTGCAGGAGCATCATCAAGCTGTTGTATAATGTGATCCTTTGCTGTCATTATTTGTTTTACAAGACTAAAAATTGCAGGCAATGCTTTAGGATTTTCATCACTCATTGCTTTAATTTTTGCTTGTTTGTTAGCACTTACTTTGCTACCTTGCAACCAACTAAAAAAGTTTTTGTCAAGTTGTTGTAATTGCTGTGCTCTACTGCTTTGGTTTACATATGTATAGATGATATTTTTCATATCACTTAAACCTTGTACAGGAGCAAGGAAGCTATCAATTGCACTTGCATATTTCTTTGCAAATATTCTAATAGCATCTACTTCTTTTGTATCTATTTGCGGCTGGTGTGTAACATAAGTTTGTCCTAATACAACTGCATCGCCACTGTTTAGTTCTTTTACATCGCTAAGAGGTGTACCAGTACTGTCTCCAAAGTTTTCGTAGCGTGTGTGTACTGTTACACCCACTGTACTGTTTGCTACACGCTTGCCTAGTTCGCTGTTAGGGTCAACAGTATATGTTACTAAGTTTGGTGTAAACTGTAAGCCTTCGTCAGTTTTTGTAACTGGCTTACCTGGATGATAAAGTATATCGCCGTAGATATAGCCTCTAAAGTTAGGAGGAGTTGCTGCTTCCATGACTTTAAAAATACCAGCCATTTCACTAGCAAAACGCTCACGCCACTCTTCGCCTTTACCTGTATTGGTAATAAACTTATATAAGTCTTCTGAAGAGTAGCTTTTATTTCGTCCCCAGCCGTTTTTGCCTACTAGTACAAATTTACCACTTGGCTCTCTGCCGTAATACATTGTAGGATATCCATCCCACTTGATAGCAATGTCACTACTGTCGCTGCCCATTTTACTAAGTATGTCTGTTGCTTTTTGCGCACCAGCACTGCCGTCGACAAATACTAAGTCTTCTAAGTGTTGGTACTCTCGGCCTACTTTAGCTTCAGTGAGTATTTTAAATTCACGGTAACGCATTAGTATTCCTTGTTGCGAAAGTTTTCCTTCTCGGCATTTAAAAGCCTAGTAGCACATTCTATCTTCTCAGCATCAGTACCAATTACACGATCGTTACGTTTTGGAATCTTAAACTTGTTAACATACGATTCAACAGCCTTGTCAATCATTGGAAACATTTGTTTCTTATTAAACTTGCCGCCGTTGTTTATTGCTTTTTGTACATTAACTAATGTTGGATACGTTTCGGTTCTATAAAAGTCTGGATCATTCTGCATGAACACAACAACATCGTCAAGTACATCAAATGGTAGCTCACCACCAACTTTGTTTTCAGGACTGTTGTCCATCATATCGTTTTCTAAGATTTCGTTGCGTTTTACCATTGTTTAGTCCTCAAAATTCGCACGTTGTAAAAAACTTTGAATTGCATCACCATCTAAAGATGTTAGTAGCTCATGCATTACTTTTTCAATACCGTGTTTTTTAATTAGGTCGTATACCGGTTGTGTATAATACCCGCCCGCTTCGTCAACTGCTCGTTGATCTAATAGTGCTGTTAGGCGATCGCCCATTTCTCTAATTTCATCTGCGACTGTTTTTACCATTTTCTGCAACTCCAATATCTTGCTTTATGTCTTGGTCCAGGATTATCGCAGTTGTGTCTTGCTCTAAACGAACGTCTACGTGCTGGATTGCCTTTTTTAATTTTTACACCTTTTTGTCCAAAGTTAACTTTAACTACATTGCCTTTTGGATTCTTAACGTATACTTTAAACTTTTTAGTGTCACCTGCCATTGGCTTACCAAGTGCTACTTTGCGTCCTTGATATTCGGCTTCATCAAGATAATCTGTGTTAAACCACATGTCGCCGTAGTCTTCATAAAAGTCGTCGTCATCGTCGTATGTAACTTCGTCGATTGCATCTTCATTCGACATAATTTCAATGTCAAAATCTTTGTGACCATTTTCAAACATAAGATCGGCTAAACGCTGTGCGTATTCGTCTGCTTCTGACTCACTAAGCTCACGTGGCAGAGGCAATTCAACATAAGTGTTTTCTACTGCTTCATAAATGTTTTGTTCTGTAAAAATACTTTCGTCTAATTTGACTTGAGTCTTTTCCATTACTAATCTTACAAAATGTTCCATGATGTATCCTTATAGGTTTATTAATACTATTTATCAATATCTTCCTTGTACACAATTTTATCGATACGAGTAATATTGTCACCGCAAATCAGTTGTACCATGAATAAAACTTTTTCGTCACGTACAAAAATATATTGTCCTTTGATCCAACGCTCTCTATTAAGAAAGTTTTTCATTAGTACAGGCCCACAACGTGCTTTGTCAGTGTTGTTTTGTAGCCATGTGCCCATTGAACGCTTTGCTGTTTTCTGTCCAAACGTTAATTTAATTGGAAAGTTTGTTTTTTTGTCACTAAGTATAATGTTTGCATTAGATTGTAAGTATTTAATACTTGCTGTATCAGGTTCCCAAAATTCTTCAGCAATTTCAAACTTTGAAATTGTAGTTAGAAGTTTTTTATCATTACTATAGATTATTAGTGTATTATATTCACAACGTACTAAATATTCTTTACTATGTAATAACAATCTGCAAATTTTATCAGCATCTGTTATGTCATTAGAATCAAGATGTAACTCACTACGCCACGTAGTCTTCTTTAACGGTAGTCCTAATTTTGCTGAAAGTTTGTAACTATCAATTTGGCTACGTGCATAACTTAGTTTGCCGTTGCGTTGCATTTCAGTTCTAAACACACTTGCTAATGGACTACGGACGACTACTTTATATAGAAATCGTCCGTAGTGTAGTTTTTTGGTTTCAAACTTCTTCAACAACTTGTTCAACTTCTAGTTCAATTTTGTCATCAACAAGTTTAATAACAATGTCGCCGCCGTTTTTCAAGTCACCAAATAGTAGTGCTCTTGACAACGGACGTTTGATATCTTTATCAATTACACGCTGCAAAGGCCTTGCACCCATTTTAGGATCAAATCCTTTGTCAACTAAGTAGTCCAACGCTTCGTCTGTAATAGTAAACTTAACATCTTTTTGTTTGACCATGTCTTTGAGTTCTTTCATAAACTTCCCGACAATTTTCATCATTACAGGCTTGCCTAGTTTAGCAAATGTAATTGTAGCATCAAGTCTATTTCTAAACTCTGGCTTAAAGTAATTTTTTATACTAGTATCTTCGTACTCAGTTTCCTCTGAGCCAAACCCGATAGCATTTTTCTCAGCTTCTGCTGCACCCAAGTTAGTTGTAAGAATTAATACAACATTACGTGCATCTGCTTCTTTGCCATTTGATCCTGTAACTTTGCCATTATCCATTAGCTGCAATAGTACGCTACTAACATCTGGGTGTGCTTTTTCAATTTCGTCTAGTAGCAATACACAGTTAGGATTTTCTTGTAGTTTTACAATTAACTGTCCAGCATCGTCATCAAACCCAACATAGCCTGGAGGAGCACCAATAAGTTTAGCAACACTGTGCTTCTCTTGATACTCACTCATATCAAAACGTACTAGCGGAATGCCCATGTTTGTTGAAAGAGCTTTTGCAGTTTCTGTTTTACCTGTGCCAGTTGGGCCCATAAACACAAAAGATCCAATTGGTTTATCATCAGGCTTTAGTCCTGCTTGCGCTACAAGAATCTTATCTACAATACCTTCAATAGCATCGTCTTGTCCAAACACACTACCTTTCATATTCTTTTCAAGATCTTTTAGATTCTCAGCTTCACGTTCTGCTACTTGCTCTTCGGGTAGTTTTACCATTTTAGCAAGTTCAAACTGAATTTCTTCTTCGGTAACAACCAAGTCTTCTGTTTGATCGTTTACTTTAAAGCGTGAACATGCTACGTCCAGCAAGTCGATTGCTTTATCTGGTAGCTTCTTATCAGGTTGATATTTTACACTAAGTTTTACTGCTGAAGCCATTGCATCGTCTGTAATCTTTACACCATGGAAGTCTTCGTAATATCCTACAATGCCTTTTAGAATTTCGAGTGTAGTTTCTTCGCTCGGTTCGTCAATACTTACACGTTGGAATCGACGCATTAATGCTCGATCCTTTTCAAAGAACTTGCGATACTCTTCCCATGTAGTTGACGCAACAACTTTTAAGTTACCCTTGCCTAATGCAGGTTTTAGTAAGTTAGCTAAATCGTTACTACTATTCTGTCCGCCTGCACCTGCTCCACTGATCATATGTGCTTCGTCAATAAACATAATAGTCTTGCCTTTCTTTTGTAGTCCGGCTAGTACTAGTTTAAAACGTTCCTCAAAGTCACCACGATATTTACTACCAGCAAGCATAGCACCAATATCTAGTGCATATACATTATATTCTTTTAAAAACTCTGGTGTTTCGCCATTAACAATTTTCCAAGCAAGCCCTTCTGCAATAGCAGTTTTACCAACGCCTGGATCGCCTACCATTAGTACGTTGCTTTTACTACGACGACCTAGTGCTAGTGCAACACTACTTAGTTCGTCGTGGCGTCCAATTACAGGATCAATTTTGCCTGACTTTACTTGTGCATTTAAATCGTCTGTAAACTGTCGGATAGCTTGGTTAGCAGCACCAGCGTTCTCTTGTAGCTCTTGTTCTTCTTCTTGTTCGCCTATTGCAATATTAACAAATGCTTGCCACTCGGCTTTTGTAATTTTGGCCTTGTGTGTTGCAAAATACGCAAAGCTACGTTTTTCGCCTAGTATACTTGTAAATACATCAGAAATTTCAATTTTACTTCTGCCTTGAAATAACACTTGTGCAAATGCTCTATTCAATACACGCTCGACAGTTTGTGTTTTTTTAGGCTTCCATTTTTTACTAACAGTATCAGTATCAATTTTAATTTGTTCAAGAGACTTAATATAATTTTCAAGTTCACTTTTGAGTAAGTCAACGTCGGCACCATACTCTTCAAGTGATTCTTGAAAGTTTTCTTCGCATAGCATAGCAAAAGTTAAATGCTCAAGTGTAACATATTCATGCTTTAACTTTTTTGCATCGCCGACTGCTTTATCAAATACTGCTTGTAATTCTGTACTCGGTTCAACCATTTCTTATTGCCTTTTTAATATCTTTAATACGTTTTGTTTCTGCACGTTTTAGTTTGAATTTACTTACTCGATCAATGTATTGTATACCGTGCAAATGATCATACTCGTGTAAGAAAATTCTAGCATCGATGTCGTCCAGTTTCATCTCTACATGTATAACATTTTTATAGTCATTTGTCAAGGTATCAAATCCAACAATACAACTAATTGGACGTTTTACTTTTAGTATTAGTCCAGGATGACTAAGACACCCTTCGGGTCCTAGTTCAATTTCTTTACTAAGTCCTTTAATTTCAGGATTGATAACTGTAACAATATCTCCGTGCTGTTTATTTAAAAATGCTTTCATTACAAAAATTTGTCCAGAGAACCCTACTTGGTTTGCACTAAGTCCAACACCGCCATGTTTATTCATAACGTCAATCATGTCTAGTGCCTTTGGAGCAGGGTGTCCAAAGTATTCTTGGTCGTAAACATCCACTGCTGTTTCAAGCTGTGGATCAGGTGCGATTACTAAGTTCATCATATAACTTTTTTACCTTTTCTTCATCTTCTATAGTATTTAATTTAGGAAGGGTTCCCTTAATATGCAAATACAAATGTCCAGTACGTCCTTGTCTTGGATCTGGGATACCTTGCCCGCCTACACTTAATGTTGTACTAGGCGCAGTACTCTTAGGTATTGTAACACGTAAAGGACCGCCTGTCAACTTATCAATTATTATTACAGTACCTAACATTAGATCAAATACACTTACGTCTATATTAGAATGTAAGTTTATGCCATCACGATCGTATCTTGGATGTGCTTGAACTCGGACTTGTACTAATAAATCGCCTCTTGGCAAACGTGGATTAGAGTTATCACCTAAGCCTTGATATCTAATTACTTGTCCGTTTTGGACACCTTGTTGTATCTTTATACTAGCACTACTTTCTAAACCATTTGGCAGTTTGTATGTGGCTAAAATATCTCTGCCTTCCATAACATCACGTAGTGTAATATTTACTGCAATTTTAACATCGCTATTTTTTTGTGGGCGTTGCTGTTGTGCAAATCCTCTGCCAAACATTGCTTCAAATATATCATTCACACTTCCAGCGCCAGCATTCATCGACTGTGTATTCATTCTAACTTGGGGGCTGTCGTATGCCTGCCTCTTAGCAGGATCCTTTAAGGTTTCGTATGCTTCATTTATTTGTGAAAATTTAGCACCGTCGCCACCGTGGTCAGGATGATGTTTCATAGCCGACTTGCGGTATGCTTTTTTTATTTCATCCTGACTAGCTTGTTTGTTAATACCTAATATACTGTAATAGTCCATACTATTACTTACTATCTGTATTATTTAGATTTGTCAGTTCCGGTATACAGTCCAAACCATGCTGCTCCAGCACCAACTACGATACTGATTAGTCCACTTTGTTCCATACTTGGATCTGGCAAATTCATATACCAAATAACACATTTGTATAATAGTATAATGTATACAGTTAAGAACAAGCGTGGAAAGATTCTCCAACTATCGATTGCTCTTGCTAAGTGTATCAATCTTGCATATGGATTTGGACCCATATCTTTTACACTTGTGTCTACTTCTAAATCTAGTTTAACTTTTCGTGTAGTACTATCTTGCGTACTTACTACTACAGCGTCTGGTTTTGCTTCTGGTTCCGGCGCAGGTTGTGCTGCTGGTTTGTCTAAGTCTTCAAGTTTTTTTCTTGGCATTTTTACCCTCCAATTTTTGTAATCTGCCCTCTAGGTCGTCTATCTTTGCTGTAATTTTTGGATACTTTTTACGCCAGGCATCTTCAGGTTGTTCTAACCAAGTCCACCCCCAACGTGCTACTAGGAAGTCGATTGCATTATCGACTTTTGCATAGCCCCAAAGTCCAATTCGTGTTGTACTCATGTATGCTACAAATATAGCACCTAGTATACTACCGCCGATTGCTGTGTAAATCCACAGCCTATCAGTGGCCATTCTTTCAATCATTTCCCACATAGTAATCCCTCAATTATTATGTTAGTATTTATCCATCATCCACTTTGGCAAACTTCCTGTTGCTTCCTCTTGTGTTGGATATCTTCGTACACCTAATGCTCGTTGAGGATTGTATAAATCGTATCGAACTTCATTAGATTGATTGCCTCCAAGTATTACCCATTTGCCGTTTTGTTCTTCAACAAAAAATCCTACATGCCCTTTCCATCCGCTATTTCCTCTTGGAAATATTACAACATCTCCACGTTGTATAAACTCAGGGTCTACCTTTTCGCCCCAATATAGAAAACTACGTGCCATTAGTGGAGGGTATTTGGTTTGATTGTTTAAGTTAGGTATATTGTCTAATTCTAGCACAGCATTAACAAACGCCGCACACCATTCTGTACGTACAGGATCAACACCAGTTAACTGATGCAACTCTCTCCTGTTTGCACGTTCTCCTAATCCAATATATTCTTGAGCTAAGTCCACACTAGTAATATTCTCACTAGCAAAGGGCGCACATGCTGTAATTAACATAATGCTAGATACTCTAATAATGTGTTTGATCAATTAGTCGATTACCTCAACTATTGCATTATCCATTGCTTCTTCTGCTTGTGCATAATAACCTTCATAGGCTGCAATGATAGCTTGTTGTTGTTGCACTAATGCACGTATGTCACTAAAGTTTAATCCTAAATTGCCATACCCGTCACCTGTTAATCCATATATAGCAAACGGTTTTCCACTTGCTGCAAGCCTTGCTATTACAGCATCAACATTATCTTCGTTGATAACAATCCATTCTAACTTGCGCATGTTGAGTTCGTCAACAGGAGGCAGAGTCAGTGTAGGTTTTTCAACCGGTGCTGTACTTATATCAATTACTTGTGGTTTCGTTGAGCAAGCCGCGAGACTTATAAGTATCGTAAAACCAAGGACACTCTTTGTTAAAAGCGATGCCATTTGCTGCGTTCCTTTCTTTGTCTGTTAGATCTGCCCCCGATAGCAGTTCAAAACATCTACCTGCATTTTCGGTGCCTCTATTTACTGCACGTTCAATACCTTCGGCATTTGCTATTGCTGCTGCTGTTAAATCAATTTGTTGTAGTTTATCTGCAAGTTGCTGATTTTGCCTACGTATGCTTATGTACTGTTCGTTTAGTGTAGCAAGTTCGCTAGATGCTTTTGCATAGTCTTGCTCTAGCGAACTTATTGTTTGTTCGTTCAGTTCTACTGCGGTGTTAAGTTTAGCATTGTTTGATGTAAGGATAGCCAAGCGTTCTTGGGTGTCATTGTAGTACCAATAACCGATACCTCCTGCACCCAACAACAACATAAACATTACTATTGCTAACTTAGCACCCATCTTACCTATCCTAGTAACTTTCCCAGCGTCTTAGGACCTACAATTCCGTCTGCTGTTAAACCGTTTTTTGTTTGCCACTTTTTAACGCTACGTGCAGTACCTGGTCCAAAGATGCCATCAGCAGGAGCAATGCCAAGTTTGTCCTGTACTTCTGCTACTAATGGACCACGTGATCCTTGTCTAATTGTTTGATTAAGATTTAGATCGTCCTTTTTAGGTTCAACAAAATCACCACCAAGCACATCTAATGCGTGTATGTAATGTTTCTTACGATCTTCTAATCCAATAGTGCCGCCATTAATACGTTTTGTAGCACCAACAATATCCATGTTATCACAATACTTGTTTAAGCCGTTTGTATCCCAGAACCAACATGCACTATCTAATGCACCTTCTTTGGTACGTACATAGTCTACTGCTTCTTCTGGTGACATTTCTACTGCTTCTGCGAATTCAGTATAATTATATCTGCCGGTAAGCTGTAGAATACCACCGCCCCGGAATCTCCAACCATCTCCGGAACTACTATCGCCGTTGTCCATTCTGTTTGCGTAAATAACGTTTGCAATTTTTTCAGGCTGTCTATGATAATCATTTGCATTCCTTCCTGCACGTTTGAAATACTTAGGAAAAATTGAATCCAGTGCTTTGGCGCTATAGTTTAAGTTTTCACTTAGTACTCTAAAGCCGCCACTTTCGTGTCCACACTGTGCTAAAAACATAGCAACACGTTCAGGTGTATCAACTTCCCATAACGGAAGAATATCAAGCATTGCTTCATACCAATCATAATGATCAGGTCTGTGTACTAATTCTTCTGCCATCCACGGCTCGAATTCAAATTTAAAATGTTGTTTACCCATTAGGTATTATCCTTTTTGCTGTTGTGATTCCCCGGACACAAATTCAATTTTATTATTATTGCTTTTGGGAGAGCTTATAGTCTTTCTACAACTAGCATTTTATCTGCTTGTTCTAACGTAATAGTTTTATCACCAAATTTAGATATATTATAATCGCCTAAGTATTTTGTTAGAAATAGTATTTCTGCGTAGTCGTTCATATTTATTTTTTCTTCGATACTTTCGAGAATTTCAGTAGTGCTTCCAAAATCTTTTACTTTAAAGCCCAATGGATCAGCATACATTTTTTTAACAATTAAATCATTTTCATCTTCCATAAAGATGTCATCAACATAGCTATTGCTAAAGAAGTTTTTAAAGTTGTTTAAGTTTGATTCGTTTACTAGTTCGTCGTAGCTTTCTGCATCAGTTGGTACTGTATCCTGCAACGATTCAATTGTAAGTTCGTGCGGTTTAAATCCTTTGTAGTAACGATATTTAAATTCGCCACCAGTTAATCGACTTACTCCATCAGCAAGTTCCATAATTTGTTTTGCAATTCCCTCTTCACGTTCCATTTCAACAAACACTCTGTAGTATCCATCGGCTTGTTCGCCTGAAGTAGCATCGGCATCTAGTACAAAGTTATATCCACTTTCAATAAATTGTACTAGATCATCAGCTGCTGCCTTTTCTAGTACATTAAAGCTCATTACACAGATATCTTTATCACTGCCCATTTTGCTTTTATAACTATCAATTTCAAACATAGGAACTATAAGATCCTGTAAATCATTTTCTCTTAAACCCATTATACTTCGTCCTCTGCACCTACTTCAGGTGCTGCTTGATCTTCTAGTTCTGCTGATGATGCGCCTGCGTCAGGAGCGTCTTGTGGTTTGTCTTGTATGATATCATCAAACTCTGCACCATACATATCAGCTAATAATTTCTTTGGCATTTTAACTTCAACAATCCAAATTGGATGTCTGTCAAGTTTACCAAAACGTGTACCTTGACGCACATCTTCTGGCTCTAGAATTTTTCTTGGCTTTAATAAACTAGACCTTTGATAACCAATCTTACAGTCGTAATCTAATAAACGTTTACCGCCTTCTGGATCAGGCATCTTATCTTGTGGCCACATAAACTTTGCAGTTACCCAATGACGATCAATAGCAGGACCTTCGGCTAGTTCACCATCTTCCCAGTTTTTATATACGTAAATATCTAACTCGTCAAGAACTCTTTCAAGATCTTTTAGTACGTTAAATGCACTGTTGCTTTCGTAGATACTTTCAATATTTTTAATTACATCAAGTTCGTCTAATATATTGGTCATTGTGTCACCTTGTCTTTATTATAGTTATTTATCGCTTGAAGCTTCACAAGTG
>Ga0206682_10000727_pt1 | contig 34564 bp, 18 predicted proteins | sample M240m12015metaG_FD_155444 | JGI IMG/M metagenome (GOLD analysis project Ga0206682, IMG submission 155444) | Ammonia-oxidizing marine archaeal communities from Monterey Bay, California, United States - M2 40m 12015 | ecosystem: Environmental > Aquatic > Marine > Intertidal zone | place: USA...
ATGCAGATTCTCGGCATCGAGAAGCTCGCTGACTCGTTCATTGGTGACCAGTTCCAGCGCGGCTTGTCCGGTGGAGAAAAGCGCCGTGTGAGCATCGCCACGGAGCTTTTGATGAGCCCTGGCATTATGTTCCTGGACGAGCCCACGACTGGGCTGGACAGTACGAACGCCGCCAAGGTAGTGGATATCCTGTCCGGTCTCGGCGCGATGGGCACGACGGTATTGCTGAGCATTCACCAGCCACGACCAGACATTTTCCGACTGCTTGATCGCGTCCTGGTACTGAGTGGCGACGGGAGCGTTGTTTACTCTGGTCCGTCTGCACTCGCTTCAGCGCACTTCAACTCCATGTCGTTCGTCAGCTTGCCTTCCGCGGACTTGCACATCGCGGACTACATGCTGGACGTCGTGCTGAAGAGTCCCCGCTCGGACGTAAAGCGCATGGTGCAAGCGTTTGCCGAGAGCGACATAGAGGCTACAAATAAAGTTACGCACACGGAGCTGTGCGCACAAAGATTCAGCGTCTCCCCAAGCTTGCTCTCTATTGACGGCGATGCAATCGACGACGTCGATAAGAAGCACACAGCGACGTTTAGAACGCAAGTCAAGCTTCTTTGTGGACGGTTGCTCCGGCAAATGTACCGGCATCCATTTTTGATTTACGTGCACTTCATTTCGTCTTTCGTCGTCGCTTGCGGTGTCGGTGGGATTTTCTGGCATAGTGGTACAAATCAAGGAGGTATCCAAAATAGGATGGGCAGTTTATTCTTCATCTTGCTCTTTTTGACATTAATGTCATTGTCTTCGCTGCCGGTTTGGAAGGAGGATCGTTTACTCTTCAAGAGCGAAAGAGCGAGTCGAGTATACAGCGCAGATGCATATTTCGTGAGCATGCTATTATTCGATCTGCTACCAATGCGTGTCCTGCCTCCGTTTTTCTTCGGATTCTTCTCGTACGGTATGATCGGTTTGAATGAGGGTGGTCAGTTGAATCTGTTGAAATTTGTCTTCGTGTTGATCCTGACGAACATCGTCGCTACGTGTTTGTGCATGGCGGTCGGCGCCGCGAATCGGAACGTATCTGCGGCGAACATGGTTGCTTCGCTGTGCTTTTTACTCGCGATTCTTTTTGGGGGGTTCTTGCTGAACAAAGACCACATTCCGTGGTATGCACGCTGGATCGCCGACTTGAGTTTCATAAGTCACGGCTACGAGGCGCTCGTCGTCAACGAGTTTGTCGACAATCCATTGACATTCACGCTTACTCAAAGCTGGAGCAACGCCAGTGGCACCAGCGGACCGAAGCTTCCAAAGCAAATTCCAGTCCCCGGCGAGAAAGTGCTTTTCACGTTCGGGTTTCATCCGTATCTCGCGCCCTGGGATGTCACGTTTCTGATCGCCGAAGGCTTCCTCTTTGCATTTGGTTGTTACGTCTTCCTAAAAACCTCCGCGCAAGACTCAGATTCGTTCGATGGAAGGGTGGATGGTTACAATAATAGTGGCACGTCCCAAATAGTAGATGTTGCGGATGACTTTGCCGATGCGCGCGAGCGATTTGCACATCAACCAACCGACAGTCTCGTATTAGACAATACCGAAAGCAATGGATTGTTTTCGAGCGCTCTTGATGAAGAAGATCTATCGCTTTCACTTTTAAGCGAGAGTGGCAATGCGCGCGAGCCGTACATCTTGTCATGGGTTGACGTAGTGTGCACGTTGAAGTCTGGGCGCCGGGTGTTGAAGAACGTCACGGGCGTGGCTGGCCCAGTGAACTCCATAGGAACGTCGCGCGATGGTTCGATCACCTGTCATGAGCAACATGCTGATTTATTCGCCATGCTTGGACCATCGGGTGCTGGGAAAACGACGCTGTTGGATATTCTTGCAGGGCGAGCACCATCCACGCATGTTATTCGCGGCGACATTCGTGTAAACGGACAACCCATGGTGTCATCTCAGATTCGTCGCCTGAGCGGATACGTTACCCAAGACGATGTTTTGCCAGGTAACGCAACTGTATACGAGCACTTGTTGTTTCACGCCAAACTTCGGCTTCCAGCCGAAACGCCTTTAGATGATATTTGTCGTTGCGTGGACTCGACGATGCAGATTCTCGGCATCGAGAAGCTCGCTGACTCGTTCATTGGTGACCAGTTCCAGCGCGGCTTGTCCGGTGGAGAAAAGCGCCGTGTGAGCATCGCCACGGAGCTTTTGATGAGCCCTGGCATTATGTTCCTGGACGAGCCCACGACTGGGCTGGACAGTACGAACGCCGCCAAGGTAGTGGATATCCTGTCCGGTCTCGGCGCGATGGGCACGACGGTATTGCTGAGCATTCACCAGCCACGACCAGACATTTTCCGACTGCTTGATCGCGTCCTGGTACTGAGTGGCGACGGGAGCGTTGTTTACTCTGGTCCGTCTGCACTCGCTTCAGCGCACTTCAACTCCATGTCGTTCGTCAGCTTGCCTTCCGCGGACTTGCACATCGCGGACTACATGCTGGACGTCGTGCTGAAGAGTCCCCGCTCGGACGTAAAGCGCATGGTGCAAGCGTTTACCGAGAGCGAGGTCGCCGAAAGCGCGTTGCTCATCGCGGACACCTTGACGATTCGATACGAAGATTCCGATGAACCACCGTTGATCGTACCGAAATACGTTAGTCCGTACGTCAAGCAAGTGTGCTTGCTTTGGCAACGGCTCGCAAGAGTGACCTTTCGTCATCCGTTTTTGTTGATGTTGCACTTTGCGTCTACGGCAGGCATGTCAATCGCACTCGGCTTGATTTTTTGGAACAGTGGACGAGACACGGGCGGGATACAAAATCGCATGGGCGTTTTATTCTTCATCATTCTGTATCTGACGCTCATGTCGCTCTCCTCTTTGCCGATATGGAAAGAGGATCAAATTCTGTTCAGACGCGAGCGAGCGAGCGGTGTGTACGGCACCAATGCGTACTTCACAGCCGTCGTCCTCTTCGATGTCGTGATTTTACGCGTCACTCCTCCCCTATTGTTTGCATTCATTACCTATTGGATGGTAGGTTTGCACGCCAACCTGACGAGTGCACTGTGCTGTGCGTTGATTTTGATCATGACCAATGTCGCCGCGTCGGCGCTGTGCATGTGTGTCGGTATCGTCAGTCCGAGTAACGCCTCCGCAAATGTCATTGGTCTTCTTGCCTTGTTGATATCCATTCTGTGCGGCGGATTCTTACTGAACAAGCAAGATCCTCATTCGGGCGGATCGGTCGCGGTGACATGGCTCGAGGATTTATCCTTCGTCAACTACGCATTCGAGGCGCTCTTGATAAACGAGTTCCTCGACGCTGGAACATTTTACTTTACGCCGAAGCTAATCGATTCTAAACCGACCGATACGCCTCCGCAAGAAGGTCCCATCAAAGTCCCCGTGGATGGCAAAGAGGTACTGAAGTTCTTTAGTTTTGGCTCGACGCACGAGGTATTTTCCCACGACATCACGGTTTTGTTCACCATCATGTCGTGCTATCTCGCGTTGGCGTTCGTGCTCCTCAAGGTGTCTCAGCGAGACGCTATGTACTAGTGTACTGAAAATGTAATTTTAGATTTGATACAGCCGCTTCAGTTACGTTACAACATAGTTGGGTACATGCGTGTGCGGCGCGTGCTTGCGTGCGGTGATACTTGTTTAACGATCTTCGTCCTCCTGTCCCTCTTCGTTTTCGTCCTCCGTGACTGACCCGTCGACGAATGACATCGTGCGTAATGGCACGAGCTCCTTCACCACGATGAGATGATCTTGCTCGTTGCACCAGCTCCGAGTATCCACCTTCCATCCATCGTCTTCGAGTTGGCGCAATGCCGCTGTCGCCTCTTGACTCGCTCTCAGCGTGTCCTCCCACGACTTGCACCCTGAAAAGTTAAGAAGCTCGAGTGGATCGACTTCTTCGTGAAGTGAGTTGACGTTCAAACCAACCTTGAGCATGTACTCGACCGACATGAGCTTGGGCGTGAATTCTCCGAATGGTTTCATTGACAGAGGTCTCCCTAAATCATCCTCGAGCCAACGCCAGTTGCCTTCGACGTCTTGCGCGCAGTGCAAGCCTTTGATCGGATCGAAATCGTCCCCGCGACCGTACGAAATCTCAATCGTGTATTCGCCTTCATCGTCTTCGTCTTCGTCATCAGAGTCGTCGTCCTCGTCCATGGACCCAGAGTCAAAGCTTGCTGTCGCGCGGCGCCAGGCCTCCATGTCGCGCTCGTCCTCATCTTCGTCCTCGTCCGGATCGATTCCGAGAAACGCGAGCGCCTCGTCGTACCCTGGAGAATCACAATCCAAGTGATACACAGTCACGTACTGCCCGAGCAAATCGCCCACGGTGTTCGGCACCTCGCTCGAGCACAACTCCTTGAACGCCTCCACCGCATTAACGTACTCCACAAGCTTGATCATTTTCTCATCCTCGCTCGACGTCGGTGACTCTAAATCCCACTCTTTCTCTTCGATAATCAATTCCATGCGTTTCTTCTTCAACGCAAAGCTCTCTTCGCGAGCATCCATGACTACATTTTCGATGAAATCCGCCGTCGACCCCCCTTCGGCGTCGCTAGGCGCCTCCGTCTCGGCTTCGCCCTTGGACTCCGCCGCCATCGTCTGCGTCTTCTTCTTCCCTTCTTTTTTCTCATCGCGCGCCGACGCATCTTTATTAAGCCCTCGACTCGCCCTTCGTCGCCGTCGCCGACCTCCAACCTCCTCGTCCTCCTCGCCGTCGTCCCGCTCGCCGCGCTCGCCTCTGTCCCCGTCGCCCATCATCGCGCTCGCGCGCACCCCACGCCGCTCACGCGTCGCGCGTCGTCCCGTCACCGACCCAACGACGTTCACATTCAACACTTCACCGCTCTCGACCGCGCGTTCGCGTCGCGCGCGCATCACCGCGCGCGATCGTTCGCGCGCGCATGATAACGACCTCCGGGACGTTTGAATATTCTTCGCGTTCGCGCTCGACGCGAGCGCGCGCGCGGCGGACATGACGCTCGCGCGCGCTGCTGCGGTGCGCGCGAGTGTCGCTTCGCGATGCGCGCTCGAGACGCGCGCGCGTCGCTGTGCGGGGCGCGCGCGCGCGGGTCAAAGGCTGGAGAAAAATATCTTGTGTGGATAGACTTAAGATTTTTTTCGGCTCGCAACTCTGGCGAGGCGTCGGCTAAGAAAGGCTACGCGGAAGCGGGCGGAAGGGCTAGTCGTCCATGACGTTGATGCATGCGTCGTAGGCGGCGCCGGCCTTGTCGAACGCCCCGAGATCGGTGTAGACGTCCCCGAGTAAACCGTACACGGCGGAGTCGCCTTCGCGCTGGTTCAAAGCCGAGGAACGCGGGAGATACGCCTCGAGCGCGCTCGCGGCGTCGGCGAACTTGCGCTGCGCGGCGAGCGCCATCGCGTAGCCACGGCGAGCACTCAACTCCGCCGCGCCGTCTTCTGCGCGAGTGGCGACGTCGATCGCCTTGAGGAATAAATCCGCGGCGCGGTCGTTGTGGTCGCTCGCCAGCGCGGATTTCGCCGCGTTCAGCGCCTCGCTCGCCTCAGAATCTCCATCCTCGCTCGTCAGCGTTTTGTCGCGTTCGTCCAATTTCGCCATGATTCCTCGCATCTGCGCGTTCAATCGCTCGATCTCTTCGCGCCGTTTACGCAACATGATCCCGTTCACCGTGGCGCCGACGAGCGCCACGCCCTCCAGCGCGGCGAACGCCGGCCAGTACTGTCGACCGAATTCCTGGAACTTGTTCACCGGCGGCGCAGGCGCGGGTTTCGCGGCTACGAACGCGATCTCATTCGCGCGATTCGCGGTGGACGGGCGCAGGTGCGTCAACGGGGCGTCACCGGACGCGCGCGCGTGGACGCCGATGGATCTCGTCGAACTTCGGTCGACGGCGGCGCGCGCGGGCGTCAAGGACGCGACGGCGCTCGCGCGCGAGATGGACGCGCACGCGAACATCGAACGTCGCGATCGGTGGGGGTTAGTGGCGTCGGGCGGCGAGGTGTGCGGCGCGGGGCGGGCGGTTACGGATTTCTTCGGCGCGGCGAAGCGAAACGGTAGTAGTTGGCTACGTCTAATGATGCTAAATACAAGACGCTAACGCGCGTCTGTTGGTACACGAAAGAAAACAAAAAAATGTCAGTCGGTCGAAAAGACGCCGCGGCGAGGGGGGAGAAAAATCACGCCGTCGTCTTCCGTCTTTGAAATCGCTCAGTTGCCTATGCTCTGCACTGCGTAAGAGGGCCGGGCTCCATCGCCCCAAATCATTCTAGCCTCAGTTGGTAATTCCAGCTTTGTAAAGGTATGATCATCACTGCGATCGTCGATTGACAGAAGACTGCGACTCGAAGGAACGAAAAAAAAGCGATCGAAGAGGATTGAAATACGCACCCGCTATATAACCGTTTTGTACACAAGAACAACGCGAAGCTGTCCTTCTTTCACCCATTCTCTTCGCCGACGTCCACCCACGACGCCGCAGCGTCGGCGCTTTCTTTTGTATAGCTATTCGAAGCGTGTTTTGGAACAAACTTGAACGACGCGTCGGGTTTGCCAAGCCCGCAAATTTCACTCAACTCGAGCCAATCTTCGAGTCTGTCGCTCGCGAGTTTGGTTTCGAGGTCCGATCGTCCGACGTAACGCATCGGACGCAAGTGGAGTTTCGGAACGACGTTTTGCTCCAATAGTCCTATTGGGACGTATCGATGGGTGTAACTCATCCACTCGAGGAGATAGCGGCGCGTCTTCTCCACTCCCATCGAGTCGCTGCCCCAGTGTTCGAGCCCATATTGGCAAAAGTCCTTGAACAAATCTAATCGCTCATTGGCGCTTATGTCCCAGTGACGCTGCTCTTTGATTTCAGTCATGAGCCAGGGCTTGATGATGGCACCGCGACCGATCATACACGTCGCCACTTTGTTGTCGGCGACTTGGGCGTTGTAATCTTCGTACGTGTACACATCTCCGTTACCGATGAGTGTGAACTCGCTCTTTGCCGCCACGTCGGCGCAACGATGAATGTAAGACCAATCCGCGAGGCGCGAGTAACGTTGCTCACGAGTGCGCCCGTGTAGAGTTGCCGCAAACGCTCCCCAAGCTTTCGCTCGCGGGATGATGTCGTGCGCAACGTACTTCGAGGGGTCGTCAAAGTAGCCCATGCGGAGCTTGATTGTTACGGGGGTCGAAGAAACCGCCGCCATTGTCCGTACAACGTTTTTCAATCGATCAGTATCGCGCATGAGACTGCTACCGGCACCCTTGGCGCAAACGCCGTCGATTGGGCATCCCATATTGACGTCGATGAAATCACACGAGACTTCGTTGTCGATCAATTCCGCACACCTTGCCATCAGATCTGGATATCCACCGCAAACTTGTATACCATAGCACTTCTCGCTTGGGTGACGACGAAGAAGCGCCCACTCTTTACGATCCCCCTTGAGCAAATTACTCGCCATCGCCATCTCTGATACGGTAATGTCGGCGCCGAGATCGGTGCAAACTCGCCGAAATGGCAAGTTCCCAACCGTCGTCAACGGCGCCACGTACAGCTTGCCCTTGAAATCGAGTTCTTTGCGCCTCTCGCGCGTATTCACGCACCCAGGCTCAAACGGTCCCAAGAAGCCTTGCTTGCGATCGAGTTTACCCTTTTGCGCAAACGACAGGCACTTTAACTCGAGCTCGGCTTTTGCCAGCGCTGCATCCGAGCGCTTGAACGGATACTCATTCTTTGAAAGTCGTTTCTGCATCGCATCATCGAGTAAATTCGTCGCAAAATCCACCTTTCGAGCGCTCGTCAGCTTACCATGACTCGAAGCAAATCTACAACGCACGCCGAAAGGGCACTTTTCATTTGCCGCGGTGACGAAGACGCACGCCGCGCCCTTTACGTCGTTCGGCTTCGACCGCACGTACGCCTCTAAGTCGTGTGAGTACCCACACCTCTTACCTAATTTACAAACCTCCCCTTGCACCGTGTAACGACACAAATCATTCCTTCTTTGTTCGGCATTCCGTCTCTTAATCATGCGCAAGCTCTCGCCGCGTCGGTCCCGGTCTTGCCCTCGCGCTGCATTCTCCCGACTCTCTCCCGCCATAGGGGCTTCCGGTTCGGTCGTTTGGTCCGGTACGAGCGCGTGACGCGCGATCGGAAGCAGTCCACTCGTAATGAGAGACGCTGCTCGCTCGGAGACGCCCGCGTCGGATCGTTCTTTGCGTTTGTTCGTCGCGACGAGCGCCGCCGCCGCTTTTTCGGCCGATCGCGATGACGAACTCGACGACGACGACGACGACGACGACGACGCGCTCCAAGACGAGCTAGACATGTCGCCGATGGATTGTCTGCGAGCGTGCGATCACGCCGTGTCTGACATTGGCGACGTTTTGCGAAGGTTCAAGCGTCGGCTAGTGAAGCGGCGCCTCCATTTTGCGCTCGCGCTCGCGCTGTATCTTGGTATTGTTCCCGATGACGAAACAATGCTTCTTAAAGCCCTTGATACCGCCGCACAAGACGATCGCTCGAGTTGTGATGCGAGTGTCGATGGCGCGGATCAACTGTGCGTCGTATTTTTGACACATGACGCCGCACATGAAACCGTACTTGGAGTCGTCGTCGAGCTTGGAGACGATGCACTCGGGCAAATAAATTGAAGCTTTGATGCAACATGGCATGACGGCCCACACGGCGTCTTGACTTTTGGCCATCTCTACGGCGACTTTGTTGGCTTCGTTGCACCCATGAAGGGCGACGACGAAGCTCGATGCGTTGACGAGCGCTCTTGCGTCGTCAATGTCACCCAAAGTGAAGACGATGTTCGACAACGCTGGCTCCTCGTCGTCGCGCACATCCTTTGGTGCCGTGCTCGCGTCATTCGTTTCTTCCAATCGATTGCTCGCGACGAACATTTCTTCGGTATCCCAGTCAATCGCACCCACGGTCCAAGGCTTTCGCGTCATTGTTTTGCGCATTTGCTCAAATGCATGACAGAACGCAAAGAAAGCTGCCCGTTTGGTGTGATCGAACGAGCGCACTGTACGCGTCGGAAACGCGTACGCAAGTAAAACGCCAACGAGACCGTGGCCGCATGCGAGATCGAAAAACGTATCGTACACTCGTACATCGTCCATCGAACGTCCAGCAGTGGATTCCGCAGAGTTTAAGTGTCCAAGAATCACATTGAAGCACTCGATGGATTCAATCAATTCTTTGATTCTCAAGTAATGCGGCGCGCTCTGCTCCATCGCGAGCACCACACCCGCGAGCTCAGGCATCGCAGGTATCGCCGTACTTAAGTACTCCAGCAATCGCACTCGAAGCTTGCCATCTAGATCGCTAAAACGCGTATGCGTGGAGAGACATTTCTGTCGCATTGGTAAATTTTCCAATTCGGCCATCTTCCAACGCTTTCGCGGCTCCTTTTTTGACACTTTATCGGGTATTTTCGGCGCGCTTCCGCGTAGCCCACGGACGTAAGCGTCGTCATACTCACCCTTATCATCTAATCTTGCGTTCAAGACTCGCTCGGGCCATTTCGCGGACTTGGTGCGAAACGTCGTCCCGTGAAGCGCCGTCGCCGCCGCCGCCGCACCGCTCGCACTTCGAAATCGAACCACCGCAAACCCTCTGAATTCGCGATCGCGATCGCGTCTCGTCTTCGGTCTACACGGTCCAAACACCCCGACGCCGATATCACCGACGAGTTCCTTCGCCGCGTCCACGCCGGCGTCGCGCGCTTTTTCTACCACGAGCGGCGTCAGCGCCGCCTTCACATCCTCCGGCCTCAGATCGACCGGTAAGTTCCCGACCACGACGCAATGCGCGTCGACCACGCCTTCGGCGTCGGCGTCGCCGGATGACGCGGATGCGACGGTGCCGCGCGCGCCGCCCCACGACTTAATGGCTTGCAGGTCGGCGGTCTCCAATATCTCTGCGTTGAACGCGGCGACTTTTTGCCGAATGCTCGGCGCGCGAGGGCGCTTGGCGAGCTCGGCGAGCTCGCGCCTGCGCTCGTCTTGCTTGAGCGAGCGTGCGTAGCGCTTTTGACCCATGATGGTGCGTTGGGGACTGGTGACGGCTCGGGGCTCGGCGGTGGCTTTTACAAATGGTCGTTCTTCTAGTCGCTACGGAAGGCCTGCAAACGTCGGCGGCGCAGGTCGGCGGCCGGACCGTCATCATCGTCTCGACGAATGGGTTGTGCCGATGTCAGAGGTGTTGTGGTCGCGGACGCGCTGGCCGCGGACGCCGCGACTGGCTCGTCGTCTTCGTCCGCGATTTCCTTGCCGCGAGAGCCGGAAACCGCTCTGGTGGCGACTTCGAGCTCTTCATCGTTCGCTTGAACCTGAAGCGTGGCCATCTGCGCTTGTAATAAGCGCACCTGGGCGTTCAAGGCGTCTAAAGTGGCTTGACGCTCGGCTTCGACAGCGACACGGACCGCCGGCGACGCGTCGCGAGGCATGGGCGAGAACGAAGGGCGCTGAGTTCCGGGCGAGGGCAAAGGAGATAAAGGTGCGAGCGCACCAGAGGCGTGCGCAGTCGCGACCTCAACGAGTCCAGGCGTGCCAAATGGAGCGACGCTCGCGAAAGCGAGCTGCGCCTGCGCGCTCGCCGCGGCTACCGCCGAGGCCACGGCGGTGGCGACTCGGTGCGATGACTCTACGTCCATTGTTTCTGATGTCACGTTGCGGGCTTCCTGCGCCGCGCGTGCTGCAGTGAAAGCCTCTGGAGAACTCCAAGCGCGCGATGGTGTGAACTGTTGCTGCAGTTGCTGCGCCTGTCGAGGGTGTTCCATCGGTGACGTTTGGAGCGGAGTTCGCGGTTGTGAGCTGGGCGGCGTCTGAGGCGGCACTCCCTCCGGTGGTCTGTTCAGAGTTGCGGCATGGCGTGGCACTCGATCACGGGTGGCATCATTTGGTGCCTGCACCCCCCTGCGTTGGTCGCGCGCAAACTCTTCTACCTCGCGGTCCAACTGCGCAGCCACCTCTGGCGGTACGTATCCGGCTTGCAGCTCTGGCGGTAAAGGCTGCCACTGCGCTTCTTCCGCCGCTTCCCGCGCAGCGTTGGCGCGTCGTTCGCGTTCGGGTAAGACAGACTGTCTGCACGTCGGGCACGCTTGCTGGCGTTCCAACCAAGACCGAAGGCAATGCAAATGAAAGGAGTGTCCGCACGGCAACTTCTTCGGTTTGCTCCCGCCTTGCGCGTCCACTTCCATATTCTCTCGGCAAATGATGCACACGTCGTCCCCCGTGGATAAGTCCTCGGCGGTGGAATCAGGAAATCGATCGTTCAAATTTGCAGTCACTCGACGGTATCGAATGAACTCTTCCACTCGCTTTCTAAAGTTTCTAAACGTCACGTACAAATCTCGAACGAGGTGCACTGGCATCCCGTAGTACGCAAAAATGATCAAAAAGAAGACAAAGTACACAAAGAGCTGTAACAAATCCGTCACGAGCTCAAGATAAAACACACACGTCCCTTTGCCTTGCCATTGTCCGTCCAGCATTCGATCAGCGCTAATGATCAAGTACTTTGCGAACCCGACGAAGAGCTTTGTGGCGAGAATCACGTACTCAAACCCAAACAACAACAACACGCTCGGTCCGTTCTCGATCGTGTTCCCGACGATGTAGCTCAGCATGCTCAAATCCACCAACAACAACGTTCCCATGAACGTCGCCAGTCGCACGTGCGTGAACCGACTCAGCGTCGGCGCCGTCTCCGTGTACTGCACCCTGTCCTGGTACAACCAGTGAAACGCCTTCACGAACAATAAGCTCACGAACAGCGCGACGAACCGCGAGTTAAACTCCTCTCGAAATATTGTCATCGCTAGGCACGTCTCCATCACTGCGTCTCGCGTGCGTTCGTACAACCGCTCGACCTCCGCCTCCCGAAGCGTCCCCAGAAACGTCGCCTTGACGGCGTGCGCCAACACCAACATCAAAGCGAACGCAAAGTTTCCGATCGCCACCAGCGCCGCTTTGCTCGTGCTCAGGTACATCATCGCCGGAAAGTATTGTTCCCGCGTGTACAGCGCGTGCGCGACGACGCACGTCACCGCACCGGCGCTCAGCGCGAGGTATTTCGGGAGCGCAAGCATGGTTGGATTGTCGTCGACGTCGCGTCGCTGCGTCGCACCGTGGGCGTCGTGGCGCGAGCGGCGCGTCCAAAACGACGCGCGACGAGAGTGATCTTCGCTCGCGCGCGCGTTCGGGAGTCTTGAGCGCGCGCGCGAGGCGTAGACTGCGGCGAGAGCGCGCTTGATCTCATCGTAGGGAGGACGCGAACGCGCGAGCGAGTCTCGGGATTACAAACAAAGTCGACATGACTACCCGTGCCGTGCATCTTTGACCGTTCGAAGCGACTCGCGGTTGATTTTCAAAGCCGCGCGAATCTGGGTGAGGCGATCGTTGAGCTCGCGTTTGCGCTCGCGCTCGAGCATGTTTCGACCTGCGCCGAGCGGAAGCTTGTTGAGCTCGGCTTCTATTTGGTCTCGATCGAGCGCGAGCTTCATGTGCTCGTGCTCCAAAGCTGAAATTTTAGCCATCCATTCGTCGTAACTTAACGAACGCTCCAATGGCTCGGCGGGAGGGACGTAGCGTTCGCCGGGTCGAGGCTGAGAAGGAGCGGGGCGCCGCGCCGGCGGTTTGGGTTTGGGCGCGTCGACGCCCTGCATGTCGTAAAAGAATCCACTCCCTTCTCGCATTCGTCGCTTGTATTCCGAGTTATCGAACATTTGCACGCGAGTAACAATCGATGGTGCGTTTACTTTCGGATCCGCCAGCGGTGCGGAAGTCTGCTTCGTCAGCGCAGTGGTTTGTGTAACTGTATGCGCCGAGATTTTGGGCTGTGCCACCTGCGGCTCCAAGACTGGTTCCAAAGGTGCGCGCGTCGGCGCGGGTGGCGGTACGTACGCAACACTCGCGTTAACGTTTGCTCGATCGACGCTTGTCTGCGTATGCGCGGCGCGTACTTCCTTGTGCAACTCTTTGAGCTCTTGGTTTAAGCGCGCATTTTCATTCGCCGCGGCGTCGTTGGCGCGTTGCAAAATCTCATTTTCTCGCGCCGAAGCCTCGGCGAGCTGATGAAAACGTTGCGCAGACTTGCTCGCCTCGAAACCTCGATCTTCACTCTGCGCTAAACGTTCGCTCAAACGTCCGTTCTCTTCCTCTAACGTCCGGCACTTGCTCTGTAACGCCAAAATATCGCGCTTTGTGTTCTCGTTCGCGTTGTACGCCATGCGTTCGCTCACCGCCCTCTTCTCCACCGTCCTTCTGAGCTCGGAATCGTTCACTTTGAGCTCCGCGATTTCCATTCTATACTTTTCCCCGTCCCTTCTCGCCTCGTCCAGGGCGTCCGTCAACTCGTCGACTCGTCTCTTGAGCGCGAAGACGACTTGGTTCAACTCGCCTATGTCCAAATCGCGCGCCTTCAAGCGCGCCTTTGTTTGCAAATATTCGTGCTCCGTCGCCGCTGCGCGCTCCGCCTCCGCCGTCGCCGCCGCCTCCGCCGCGCTCTCGCGGCGCTCGCACGCGCTCAACGCCGAGCTCAACCGTCGAACGTGCTGCGTCAACTCCGCCACGGCGTCCGACTCCCGCGTCGCCGCCGTCGCCGCCTCGCTCGCCCACGTCGCCCGCGTCGCCGCCTCTCGCGCGAACGTCTCCACGTCCTCATCGTCCACGTTTAAATTCAACGTCGGCGCCGTCCACGCTTGCGGAAGCGTCCTCGGCGCCGGCGCCGGGTCGCCGTCCCGCGCCGCGAACTCGCCGCGCCAGCCGCGCGCGACGTCGCCCCCAACCTCCCCATCCTCGTCCTCTCGCGCGCGCTCCTCTCGCGCGTCGTCTTCGAGAAATGCGCTCCGCGTCGTCGCCTTCCGCGCCTGCGCGCGCGCGCGCTCGCGCTTCGCCTCGCGCACGCGTTCGAGCGCGCGTTCGAACTCGGCGTCGCGAACCGCCGTTTCGGCGTCGTCGCGCGCGCGCACGGCGGCGTCTTCGGCGAACGACACCCACGCGTCGTCGTCGACGTCGTCACCGTCGCTCGCGCCGGGCGCGGCGCGCTCGACCGAGAGCGACGGCCAGCGCGGCGCGGCGGGAGTCGTCATGTGGCGCTAACGGCTTTTTGCTCTTCGACGCGTCCGCGAACGAGAAGCGCTGGATTACACGCGCTCGAGGATCACAAAAGCGCGCGAACGGCGTCGACGTAGCTAATGGCGCACTGTAAATCCCCGGCCGGCGCGCGATACGCGCGCAAAGGACAACTCTCGCGAAGATCTTTGAGGACGAAGTCGCCCAAATCGTCGTCGGATTCGGCGGCGGCGTTCGCCGTCGACGTCGCGTGCGCGGCGAACTCCCTCAACGCCGCGCTCGCCGTGCGCGCGTCGTTCGTCGCGCGATAACTCAAATCTAAAATAGTCCCCACGTACTGCCCCGAGCTCGTCTCGACGCGACAAATCTTGACGTTGAAATCGCCCGCGTCGAACGCGTCTCCCGCGACGACGTACGACTGCGCCGCTCTATGAAACCGCGTCGCCGACGACGCTAAAAATTCCCCAACCTCGTCTTCGTCGCACGTGTACGTTCCCTTCACCTCGTCTTCGTTCGCGCGGTCGTCATCGCCACCACCGCGACCGTCTCCGCTCGCCGCGCCTCGCGCGACGACGCTTCGCCGCGTCGGATTCTTAAACTCCAGCGTCCAAAACTCCTCGGGCGCGCTTCGCAGCTCCTCCTTCGTCGGTCCGTCCACGAGCGAGCCTTCGGGAACGACCCTGCGCATGCATCGTATCGCCATCGCGTGCGACGCGCGCTTGCTCGCGCACACGTTCAGCTCGCGCGTTAAAATCTCACGAAGTCGTAGGTACTCGCGCACGCGCGGCGCCGCGCTCGAGGACGCGCGATCGCGCGCGCGCCACGCGCACGCCACGCGCGCGGGCGCCATCACCGCCGCGACGCGCGCGCCCGTCGGACGTCGCGTCGTCGCGCTATGCCGTCGGCACTTCGAGTCGCGATGGCGATTTCGAGCGCGGCGCCGACGCGCGCGATGCGCGCCGACGCGTCCGGACCGCGCGCGACGACGCGCGCGATGCGCGTCGCGCGCGCGCCGCGCGCCGCGCGCGTCGCGCGCGCGCCGGGGGCGCGAGAAGACGCGCGCGAGCGACGCCACGTCATCGTCGTCGGCGCCGCCGCGACCACGCGCGCGGTGACGGACGGCGCGATCGGACGCGCGCGGCGCGCGCGCGAGGACGTCGTGACGCGAGCGTCGACGTCGACGAACGCGCCGGGGGAGCACGGCCCGGATAGACGCGAGAAGGGGAGCGAGAATCAGCAACCGCCGAGCGCGCCCGAGGCGAGCGCGCGAGGCGAACGAGGCGAACCGACGAGCGATGAGCGCGGACCGCGCGAACCCGAGCGCGGGTTGGCGTGGTGGGTGGCGAACGTGCTGCAACCGATGGAGCTGGCGAAACTGGTCGGGAAAGGGTTTTTGTTTTACGTCGCGTTTAGCGCGACGGCGTTCGCGCTGAGCGCGAAGACGACGACGAAGTCGCATCCGATACCGACGCGGTTTGATGCGTTCGTGGATAGTGCGAATAGAAACGAGGTGCGAGCGGTGCACATCGATGGGAATCAGCTCACGTGGGCGCCGAGGGCGAGGAAGATGGTGACGACGAGCGCCGCAGCGGAGGGGTCGACGGGGACGCCGTTCGACGAGCCGAGGGAGGTCGAGGTCGTGTATCACACGTCGCGACCAAAAGATGCGCCGATGCCGTATGATGTCTTGCTGAAGAATAAAGTAGATATGAGCGCACCAGATTCCAGGAACGGACCGAATTTTGCACCTTGGGTGGCGTTGCTAATGTTCGTCCTCTTGGTGAACGTGTTTCGAGGTCAAGGTCAAGGCAATTTCGGCGGTCCGGGGATGCGAGGGATGGGATCTCCGGGTGGAATATCCATGCCCGGCGTGCAGCGGGGCGGACGCGCGCGCGACGCGATCGCGCCGCCGACGACGACGTTCGCGGACGTTGCTGGCGTGGATGAGGCGAAAGAAGAACTCCAAGAAATCGTCGATATTCTGAAGAACCCGGCCAAGTACGCGCGGCTGGGCGCTCGGCCACCGAGCGGCGTCATGCTCGTAGGTGCACCCGGGACGGGCAAGACACTACTCGCACGCGCGGTCGCAGGCGAAGCTGGCGTTCCATTCATTTCGATCTCCGCATCTGAGTTTGTTGAGCTCTACGTCGGCATGGGTGCGGCGCGCGTGCGCGAGGTGTTCGCAAGAGCCAAGGCGCAGTCGCCGTCCATCGTCTTCATCGATGAAATTGACGCCGTGGCGAAGAGCCGGGGTGACGGTAAGATGCGAGGGATGGGTAATGACGAGCGCGAACAAACTCTAAACCAGTTGCTCACCGAGCTCGACGGGTTTGAGACAGAGTCCATGGTAATTTGCATCGCGGCTACGAATCGTGCCGACACGCTCGACGCCGCGTTGCGGCGCCCGGGACGTTTCGACCGTACGATCTCCGTCGATCGACCAGATAAGCAAGGTCGACGCGAGATCTTGGCCGTGCATACCGGACGTCGGGCGCTTCCATTAGCCGAGGACGCCGGTCTCGACATCATCGCACAAATGACGGCGGGCTTCACCGGCGCCGACTTGGAAAATTTGGTCAACGAAGCGGCGCTACTGGCGGGCCGCGAAGGTAAGAGCACTGTGAGTTACACTGATTTTGAAGCCGCGGTGCTTCGTACGATCGCGGGCATTGAGAAGAAGCGAAGCTTGTTGACTGCGGGGGAAAAGCGCACGGTCTCGGCGCACGAAGTGGGACACGCCCTCGTCGCCGCGGCGGTAGGAAGACTGATTCCAGACACGGAGCGTCCGGAAACGCTGAGCATTGTGAGTCGAAGCGGAGGCGCTCTGGGTTTTACGTACACCCCACCAACCGAAGATCGTTGGTTGATGTACAAGGATGAACTCCTGGGGAAAGTGACGACGTTCATGGGTGGACGAGCGGCAGAAATGGTGGTGTGTAAGCGCATCAGCTCGGGTGCGAGCGACGATATTCAACGTGCGACAAACTTGGCGTACAAGAGCGTCGCTGAATTGGGTTTCAGCGCCAGCTTGGGCCCGATGAGTGTTTCTACGCTGTCTTCGGGAGGAAATGAAGATCTTCTCATCGGCTCCGATAAAGCAAGTGAGGCTGACGCTGTCGTCGAAAAGGAAGTCAAGCACACGCTCACCACGTCTTTGCTCGTCGCGTGCGATGTCGTTCGGTCCAACCCGGAAGTCATGAGCGAACTCACCGCCGCACTCGCAGAGAAGGAGAAAATTTACGGCGACGAATTGCAAAAGTATCTCGACAGAGTTGTCGCGCCGCCGTCGCTTGCGCTATTCTTACGCGGCGAAGCTCCTCCGGTGACCCCGGCCGACGTCGAACTTCTCTCCAACTTCCCATTGCCAGAGTTCGCGTCGACGACGGCACGATGATCTCGACACGGCATGTACTGATATTCGATTTTTTAGATACGTTGTCAATGATCGTGATTTACAACCAATACAAAATTAATGCTACACCGCTGCTCTACTGCTGCTGCTCAAAGTACTCGGCAAAGTGCGTTCTTTGCAAGTCCTTTTTGTTCACCTTGCCCATGGCGTTTCGAGGCATTTTGTCGGCAAACTTGACGACGCGCAAATGCATCTTTGACGCCAAATTTTGGCGAACCCACAGCGTTACATCACCCTCCGTCAAATTTACGGGCTCGCCCGTTTCCATGTCGAGCGCGAGAACGACGAGCGCAACCGCTCGTTGTCCGTACGCTTCGTCCGGGATGCCCAATACGGCGGCTTCGGCGATGGATGGATTTTCGAGCAGGCGCGCCTCGATTTCGAGCGCGCTCACCTTGAAGCCTCCTATCTTAAGCACGTCCACAGATGCGCGCCCGAGAATGCGCCAAAACCCATCGCTTGCCATCGCTGCGACATCTCCCGTTTTAAAGTATCCACTTTCGTCAAAGCTCTCCGACGTCGCCTCTGCGTTGTCATAGTACTCTGTGAACAAATTGTCACCTTTGACGAGGAGCTCACCCGGACCTTGAAGATACTCACCGGAATCGACATCCGACGTGTCCTCGTCACCGTCCGCGCCAACCAAAGGTGCGAGCTTCACTTGAACACCGGGTAACGGCAATCCGACGTATCCAGGCTTGTGTTTGGACTCTTCGTACGGATTGCTCAACGCCATGCCGATCTCCGTCATTCCGTATCGCTCGAGCAAGCTTCGTCCCGTGAGTCGGCGCCAATCCTCCAGCACCGGCACCGGGCACGCCGCTGACCCACTCACGGTCAAGCGTAGTCTCGACGCCGCGGCGATGGATTCCGCGCGCGCTTCAGGCGCCATGTTCCCTTGCAAAGCGCGCATGAGCATGACGTACATCGTCGGCACGCCCATGAAAACCGTCACCGGCGGCTGCGCCGCGTCGCGAAGTCGCGCCCAAACCCCGCGAGGGGTGAACGTACGGTGGAACTCCACGGTAGCGCCAACGACGTGCGCGCACAACCACGCGTTGACGATGCCGTGGATGTGATGCAAAGGCAACGCGTGGATGATTCGATCGCTCGGGTCCCAACGCCACGCGTCAATCAAGCCCGCGCACTGCGCGTACAGCGACCTGTGCGTGTGCAACGCCCCTTTGGGTCGACCGGTGGTTCCGCTCGTGTATATGATGAGCGCACCATCATCTGGCGAGCTCACGACGTCGTCCAACTCCGCGCCGTCGGCGTCGGCGTCCTTCCATTCCGCGTCGAGCCTCCGCACGTGCCGCAGCCGCAGCGTCGTCAAATCGAACCGCGTCGCCACCCTCGCATACTTCTCATACGTCTCCGAATCCTCCTCCCCGTCCGCCAACGGCGGTATCAGCACGACCCGCATCCCCGAATGCCGCATCACGTACGCCGCGTCTTCCTCCGAGTGCGAGCTCGCGATCGGCACCGACACCCCCCCGCGCGCCCACGTCGCGTACGCCGCCGCGCAATACTCCATCCCCGCCGTCGCCGCCAGTCCCACGCGATCGCCCTTCCGCACGTCCAGCGCCTTCAACTCCTCCGCCACGCGCGCCGCGAGCGCCATCACCTCCGCGTACGTCGCGTCGCCGTCGCCCGCCGCGTTCGCCGTCGCCGTCGCGTCCGGCGCCGCGCGCGCGCGTTCGCGAATCGCCTCCCACGCCCCGATCGCCGTCGCTCGATCCTCGCGCGCGCGCGCGCGCGTCGTCGTCGTCGCCGCGCGCGCGCCGCTCGCGCGCGCCGTCGCGCGCGCCGCCGTCGTCGCCGTCGCCGTCGTCGTCGTCGCGCGCGCGCCCTCGACGCATCGACGCCACGCGCGCCGTCCGACGCCGATTCGCGGCGTCGCCATCGCGCGCGCGGACGACGCGGCGGTCGTCGTCGTCGTCGTCGTCGCCGCCGCGCGCGTCGTGCGCGCGCGTCGCGCGCGCCGCGCTCTGCCGCCGCGCGGGCGTCGCGACCGACCGACCGACCGACCGACCGACCGACGCGTGACTGTTTGCCCAGCGCGTGACTGTTTGCCCAGTGCGGTCGGTCGGACACACGCCACCACCCCCGCGCGCAAGATGGATCGCGCGCGCGAGCGCCGGCGCGGCACTCCACGCACCGCTCCCGTCCCGCGCGTCATGGCCCTCAACCGTGAATTTTACGCCGATTGTTTCGCGCGATCCGCGGTCGGACGATTCGATCGCGCGCGCGCGCCGGTCGCCGCGAAGCCGTTCGCGGCGGCGGCGAAGAAGGAGTTCGACTTGACGTCGTTTTTGAAGGATCTCGCCGCGGTGCGTGCGCTCGACGCGATCTCGACGGAAACGCGGGCGACGGCGCGGGCGCGAAGATTCGTGCGCGATGGTTGGACGCGGAATGGGCGCGCGAGGGAGGTCGCGCGCGCGTCGAGGACGGCGATGGTGGCGACGCACGCGGCGCGATCGCGGCGATCGGGCGGCGCGAGATAAATGTCGCGCGCGGGGGATTCGACGTAGTCTGGGGGTGATTCGCGCCGTGAGATGGGAAATGCGAAGGATGATGGGAAAGTCAATCCGGACGCGCGCGCGGGCGCGCGAGACGACGCGCGAGGGACTCGAGACTGACGGAAAACTGGCTGGTTTTGATGCGCGCAGGGTGGAGTGTCTGGTTCCATCGCGAAGACGGCCACGGCGCCGATCGAACGCGTGAAACTTTTGATTCAAACGCAAGACGCGAACCCGAGAATCATGTCGGGCGAAGTGCCGCGATACACGGGCATCGTCAACTGCTTCACGCGCGTGAGCGCCGAGCAAGGTTTCGGTTCGTTCTGGAGAGGTAACACCGCGAACATCGTGCGTTACTTCCCGACGCAAGCGTTCAACTTTGCGTTCAAGGATACCATCAAGGGTTTGTTCCCGAGCTACTCGCCGAAGGACGCGTTTTGGCCGTTTTTCGCCGTCAACATGGCTTCGGGCGGTTTGGCCGGTGCCGGTTCTTTGTTGATTGTTTACCCGCTTGATTTTGCGCGTACGCGTCTCGCTGCCGATGTCGGCAAGGCTAACGACCGTGAATTCACCGGTTTGGTCGACTGCTTGTCCAAGATTGCCAGGCGCTCCGGCCCGATGGCGCTCTACCAAGGCTTCGGCGTCTCCGTGCAAGGTATCATCGTGTACCGCGGTTCTTACTTCGGTCTCTACGACACCGGTAAGGGTGCGCTCCTCACCAAGGATTCTTCCTTCATCTTCAAGTTCATCGTGGCCCAAGTCGCTACCAACGCGGCTGGTGTTCTCTCCTACCCCTTCGACACTGTTCGTCGTCGCTTGATGATGAACTCTGGCGCGGGCAAGAAGTTGTACAGCGGCACCGTGGACGCCTTCGTCAAGATTTATGCGCAAGAAGGTATGGGTGCCTTCTTCAAGGGTGCCTTCTCCAACGTTCTTCGTGGCGTCGGTGGTGCGCTCGTGCTCGTGATGTACGACGAGATCAAGGCGGTCATCAACCCGGAATAGAATTGAGACGAAAAATTCGCCTTCTCGAGACGACTTCTCTTCTTTCGGCCCGACGCGACGTCGCGGCCGTATTTACCCGCAGAGTACGAAAACTGTGTAATTACGCCATACTAGTCACAATCGCCAATCAATCAAAGCGCGCGCCGCGTAGTTTCGTTGCGATGCGTTCGCGCGCGGGGTATTACGTCGTTCGTACACGTGGTATTACGTCGGTATTAACAAAGGAAAAAGTGTACACGCCGCGGCGAGCGCGATCGCTCAAGCCGCGGAAGACTGCGTCACATCAGTGCGACAACTCGGCAAAAATTCGTCCATCACGTCACGTGGTTTGTCCACGCTGCGCCGTTTGTGTCCCGATACGAGTCGGCAAACTTCGGGAACCGAGATGGCGTTGTTGGAAATATACATAATATCAGTTTCGTGGAGTTTGGACCCGCCCATGTCGCACTGAAAAATCCACGTGGGCTCACCGTCTTGCGTCGTCGACGCCACCGCGCGAAGCGCGACGCCTACACCGTACAGCGGATCGTCGCCCGTGAACGACCTCGTTCGAGGCAACCGCACGCGCACGAGCGTGCTCGTCAACTCGACGGGTTGTAAGTGACACGTCACTCGCGGTTCGCCGAGCGTCTCGATCAATCGCTGTCTCGTCGCGCGTTTGCTCTCGAGCTGTCGACGCAACTCTTCGAGTTCTTCGGGTTCGATGTCGCCGAGCACCTCTTGCATCACCGCGTCGTCGTCGACGGAGGACGAGAGCCCCATCTTCGGCGTCGGCGTCGCCGCCTCGTCGCCATTCGTCGGGGCTATCGTCACCATCTTCGCCTGCTCGATCTGTAAGTGCAAAATCCGCGCAGCCTCGATGACGACGTTGTGAATTTCGTGATTAATCAGCACGCGCTCCCGCTCGGCGTCCACCTCCATGATCACCCCGAGCCGATCGCGAAGGTACGCGATCAGCTCCGCGCCCGTCCCCTGCAGCGCCGCGATCCCTCCCCGCACGTCCACCACGCACGTCCGCTCGTCCGTCCACGTCCCGAGCGCGCTCGGCGCGCAGAGTTCGAAGAACCGCACGCGCTCTCGCGCCTCCGCCTCCGTCTCCGCCGTCTCCACGTCCACCGTCAGCGTCGCCGTCCCGCGCGCCTCCGCGCCGTCGCGCGCGTTCGTTCCCGCGCGTCCCGACGACGCCGCGGCCGCGCCCACGCGGCCTCGCGCGTCCTCGCGCGCCATCGCGCCGCGCCGATTCGAACCCGGCGTCGCGCGATTCGCGTCGCGCGCGCGCGACGTCGGCGCGTCCGCGCGCGCCCGCGCGCCCGCGCGCGCGACCGTCGTCGTCGTCGTCGTCGTCGTCGTCGTCGCGCCGCGCGTCGCGCGTCGCCGTCGCCGTCGCCGTCGCCCGCGCGCGTCGCTCTGCGGCGTCGCTCGAAGATATTTATTTCGTCACGCCTCGTCGCGCCGGGTCACGAACCGCGTGTACCTCCCCCTCGAGGACATCATCGATTCACGACCCAGTACAGTCAAGGGGTACACGCGACGACGCCGCGACGCGGCGAGCCGCGGCCTCGCGCGCCGCGCACCGCGCCGCGATGCGTCGCCGGCGCGCGCGCGCGCGCGCGAAGACGCGCGTCGCGCTCGCGTGCGTCGCGCTCGCGTGCCTGATGCCGCGCGCGCGCGTCGACGACGCGCGCGTCGCGACCGCGACGGCGACGGCGACGGCGACGGCGACGGCGACGGCGACGGCGACGCGCGCGACCGGGGTCGCGCTCGCGCGCGCGGCGCGACCGGACGACGACGACGACGACGGTCTGTTCGATGGCCTGCTCGACGACGACGACGACGACGAGGACGACGACGACGGGGGAGAAGATGGCGACGGTGTCGAAGAAACGGTCGAAAGCGACGACGACGACGGTTCGGCGACGACGCGACGCGACGACGACGATGACGCGGACGAGGACGCGGACGAGGACGCGGACGAGGACGCGCCGGAAGCGGGGGACGAGGGAACGTCTGGCGAGGATGAGGGGGCGTCGACGACGACGCTGGACGACTTGGTGCGGTTGGGCGGCGTCGAGGCGCGCGCGCTGATGCGTGATTTGTTCGTCGAGGCGAGTAAGTTTGGGTTGGATTTAGACGACGAGGACGAGGACGAGGACGAGGACGAGGACGTCGATATCGAGGGCGTTTTGGGGCAGGCGCTCGGGATGGATGACGAGGCGTCGGCGGAGCTGCTCGCGGTGGAGTACGTCGAAGAGGAGGACGATAGCGAGGACGAGCGCGCGATCGAGCAGAGGAAGAAGTTATTATTAGGACTAGGGGTAGATATAGATGCTGAACCGACGCCGGCGGTCGTGGAGGACGCGACGGAGGACGTCGTGACGGAGACGACGACGGAGACGACGACGGAGACGACGACGACGCCCAAGCCGGTGCTGCGCGAGGTTCAGCCCAACGTAGCGTCGAGCGCGAATCGCGAAGCACACGCGACGAAGTCTCGAGATGGACGCACGTTACTTTCCGTCATCGACGCTAATAACGTGCGTTGGCTCTCGTGGGACGACATGCCCGAGAGGTTGCGAAAGCACGTCGCGTCCACCGCGCCGGACGCCGTCGACGCTCGCGCCATTCGCGTCGGAGGATACTGGCGAGCGGCGAGCATGAACAATCGCCAGCGGCGAAAGAGTAAATCTAGGAATGGTTTCCCTCTTCGCCAGGGCCAAGTTGAGGAAGAAGTGAAGGAGTGCAACCAGCGACACGTCGTGACAAACATTCAGTGCTTCAACGAACACGCTAGGTACGCCGTCATCACCGTCGAGGCGTCGCACACGTTTTATCCCGGGGATTACGTGACTTTCGAAAGAATTGGCGCGCAAAACGCCGAACACGCGCGCGAGATCAATAGTCAGCATCGCGTGTTCGCGGTTCCGGTGCCGCTCGACGCGGACGTGTCCGCGCTCAACTGGGACAACATTTGGGCCGAGTCGCCCTTGGTTTTGCCTCGACAAAGCGTGTTCGCGGTTTCGTTTGACACTCCCGGTAGCGCGTGCGACGCGTTTCCGGTGTCGAGCGCCATAGTTCGACGTTCCGCGAACACGCGTCTACCATTTTGCTGACGCGCGTTTCCGCCCAACTGTTATTTCAACTCTATTCTACACACGACCACGCTACGATTCGCGTCACGAGCCCGACACGAACCCGTGGCCGAGTTCGAAATACGACGAACCACTCACCTCGAGCTCGCCGCTGTCTTGCAACGCCTGCATCTTCGGGCGAAACGTCCTGTACGCCTCCGTCGACTTGTGCGTCGACGCGTACGCGTCCAAACTCGCGTACCGTTCGAATATGCCATACTTGAGCGGATCCGTCTGGCTCCGCGCGATCTCGTAGTGCATCAGTCCCGCCTCGTTCGCCCTGCACCAATCGGCGCACCGCGCCCACGCCGTCACCAGCTCTTTCGCCGCCGCCTCCGTCTTGAATTCGAGCTCGACGTGGAGCACGAACGCCCCCGCCGCGTTCCTCGGCCGCGTCCCGACCGTCCGGACCCCGCGCGCGAGGTGCAGCGCCGCCAACGCGAGCGCGACGAGCCATCCGAGCCGCGCGCTCGTCGTCGACGACGACGTCGCGCGCGCGCCGGCGTGCATGGCGCGATCGCGCGCGACGGAGTGCGCTTTTTCGTCCCGACGCGTTGTGGATAGAATCGCGCCGCGCGCACACGACGACGCGCGGCGCGCGCTCGACCGCGCGCGCGCTCGAGGACGCGCGAACGTCGCGGCGCGAGCGATCGACGGCCATGGACGGGGACGCCGCCGCGCGTGCGCGCCGATGGGCGGCGACGAAAAGCGCCGCCACCGGCGCGACCCGACGCGAGGACGCGCGACGCGCGACGGCGCGAGAGGCGCCGTTCGCGGCGAGCGCGATCGCGGAGCGCGCGTGGGCGGTGCTGGATGGATCCCGGTCGGTCGCCGCGGGCGGCGGCGCGGGAATCATCGCGCGGACGGCGAGCGCGCCGTTGGATCGGATCAAGCTGCTGTTTCAAGTCCAGGCGATGGCGTCGAGCGGGACGTCGGCGACGGCGTACACGAGCGTCGGGCAGGCGTTTCGAAAGATTTACGCCGAGGAGGGGATATTGAGTTTCTGGAAAGGGAACGGGGTGAACGTCATTCGCGTGGCGCCGTACGCGGCGGCGCAGTTGGCGTCTAACGATTACTACAAGTCGCTGTTGGCGGACGAACAAGGCAAGCTTGGGGTACCGCAGCGCCTTTTGGCGGGCGCTTTGGCGGGTATGACGGGAACAGCCATCACGCACCCGTTAGACACCGTGAGGTTACGCTTGGCGCTACCGAATCATGGGTATAACGGGATGATGCACTGCTTTGGAACGGTGTACCGCACCGAGGGCGTCGGCGCGCTCTACAAAGGTCTCGGGCCGACGTTGGCTGGCATAGCCCCTTACGCGGCGATTAACTTTGCGTCGTACGACATGGCAAAGAAGATGTACTATGGCGAAAACGGTAAGGAAGATAGGGTGTCTAACTTGGTCGTCGGTGGGGCTTCGGGCACGTTTAGCGCCACCGTGTGCTACCCGCTCGACACCATTCGGCGACGCATGCAAATGAAGGGCAAAACTTACAACGGGATGTACGACGCCATCACGACAATAGCGCGGACTGAGGGCGTGAAAGGTTTCTTCCGCGGATGGGCGGCGAATACACTCAAGGTTGTGCCGCAAAATTCTATCCGTTTTGTGTCTTTTGAGATTTTAAAAGACCTTTTCGGCGCTCCGGCGGCGAAACGTTGATCGATTATTCCTTCGTATTAGACGATATCGATAGGCTTCTAGAATTCTAAGTGTCATTCCACGCATAATTCATTCCCAGTTTTCCACGCGTTCGATTCGGGGCACGCTTATTTGCACGTCTTCGTACACGTCATTTGAACTTTTGCGATAGTCCACCATCCAGCAGTCGACACCCGCGATGAATGGATTAAACGCCATGATGGTTTCGCTTCGCATTTGCTTCTTGCCTTCACCGTGCGCCAGTTCGACTTCGTATCCTCGCAATCTATCGAGCGTCGGCAGGAGCCGTACGCAGTGCTCGGTGGCGTGCGCGAGATCGTACTCATCATGCAAGGCGTGCAGATGCTCGGAGCACACGAAGGCGCTGCGACAGAGACGACAGCAGAACATAGTGCGCGACTTCGATTGACAGCCGGCGACTTGGCATTTCTTCACCGCGGGGAACACGTCGCGTCGAGAAAGCGCGTCGTCGCGACGCTTCTGCTTCGTCAACTTTTCCGCTCGGCGTTTCCAAATACTGAGCTCGTGCGCGGAATCGCCGATCCATGGCAAGACTGTGGTGGTCGCGAACTCAAACCTTTTTGCGAGTCGACGCACGAAGCGCGAACCAGCGGTCGAGCCGACCCACTCGCCCACTAACGCGATTGTGCTTCCAGTGTAATTTCTCAGACACTCAATTGCTAAATCTTCGTCTCGAGGCATGCAGTTGAGGAGCAAGCCAAAGTTGCCAAATTCCGAGCACACGTCAGGTAAGTCATAATGAATGCCCACGAACGGCCTTGAGCTCGGCGGAAGAGGAGGAGGAGGTTCGCGCGCGTCCTCTGGGCCGTATCGCTTGATATCCAGGCGCACGTTCACCGCCTGCGCGGGTATGCCACACTTCGTCATCACGGCCGTCCAATAGCCCGTGCCTTCGCGCGAGATTTCCACCCAACCATTTGGCGATGAGCTACGCAGTTCGATTAGCGCCTCGAAACTCGGCACAGCGGGCGAGTAAAGTTGGCTATTCGATAATTTGCACGTTTCGATCCACGTGCGAATCGGCGGAGGATAGTGCAACTGCATATGCGAGCCATTGACGGAGCACGGTCGTTTGTGATGAGCCGACGCCACTCTTTCAGCGTAGTCCCGCATCAGACGATCAAACCTCGCGTCTGCTTTATCGTCGGGTCCATCTCTGGACGTGATGAATACGCCTTCAATTCGTTGCATCAACGAGATGTGTAATAACGGATTCGGATCGCTGCTGAGTAGCTTGAGTAACTGCGTCGCTTGAGAAGACGAGGAGTAGCACTGCGCGAGAAGCGTGTAGTGGAAAGTGGCGTCATCTGGAAACTGCTTCTCGCGCATCTGAGGAATCACCGTGTTCTCTAATGACAGTTGCATTTCCGTCGCGAACGCAAAATCGTACGCTGACGTCACCAGCGTCAAATACTCATGGAAGGTTGGCCCATCGGTGCATAAGTCGCACGTGGCGAAGAAGTGTGCCGTCGCGGCGGCAACGACGTCAATCTCCGCGGCCATTTCTAACGCCACGATGGATGGAATCTCATCCATGCTAGGCTTGATTCGGCACCGACGCACCGTGACACCGTCGGCATAATCGGCTTGCTTGCGCTTGCCGCCAATCACCCCGGCGTCGTCCGTGCCCGTGGACGCGCGCGAATCTTGCGACATCGAATCTTGTCCTTCGAACACGCGCTTATGTGAGGCCTCCGGTAAATCTGGCACTTCGTATGAGTGTGTCATATCGCGGTCGTCATTCGTCGCGTACGGCACGCTGTACAAGTCTTCGTGAAATGCTGCATTCTGTTGCCATTCGTAGTCGACGTCCCACGGACACGCCACCATCCCGTCGTAAAACGCCGCGCGAATGTTCCCGCGAGGATCACACATTTGCTCCATCATCGTGTCGAAAGCACGCAAAAGCGTGGTCAGCGAACGCTGAGACTCCTTCCCCAGCGCACTGACCCGTGAGTTTTCGAGACGCCTGCGCAACTCCATGCGCTTTCGGTACACCTCTCGGAAGCACTCAAACGTCCAACGTTTATGTCTATACACCGTCGCGCTCACCCGCATCGCCACCATCGCGCTTATCATGCACTTCAAATTTTGCGCGATGTAGTCTCGCAACCCAACGCGCGCAGGTTTCGACCGTCCGGCTTTCGGTTTATCCATCAGCGCGGCGTTCTTCGCCACGAGCAGTCCGCACGCCTTGAGCGCGCGTCTCGTCTCCTCGTCGTCCGCGTCCTCCCACTCCTCTCCCGGCGTCATGCACGGCGCATTACTCCCTCTCAACCGTTTCTCGTGTCCCGGCGGCACCAGCGTCATCGCGCCGTACGTCTGCGCTCGCGCACCGTGTCCGACGAAGCGCCATCCGCCGCGCGCGATGAGCGGGGCGAAGAACGTCGCCGGCGTCACCGCGCGCGCGGCGCTCGGCGAGGCACCGCGGTCGGACGACGTCGCGCGCTCTACGCCCCCGCGTCTGTGCGCTTCGCGAACCGCGCGCTCCATGGCGACGACCGCGTGTGCGGCGTCGCGCGCGCGCGGTTCGAATTTTGAAAAATGTCAACAGTTTGCGCGCGAAAGCGCGTCGATTTCAGAGCTCGTTCGAGGGAGCGAAACGAGGCGAAGCGTCGCGAGCGAACGCGCCGCGAACGCGAACGCGGCGACGCCGACCGAGCGATGCGATTTGAAGTTTTAATACCTAGATCTACCGCGACGACGCCGCGCGCCGCGATCGACGCCGCGCGCGCGAAAGAGTCGCTACGCGGCGTCCGCGCCGGCGCGAACCAACCGCGCGTCTCCCATCGAATTTTCCACCCATCCGAACCCCGACGGCGGCCACACGCGCACGATCGCGCGTCCGAGAATCATATCCTCGGGCACGGGCCCGTAATCTCGACTATCCGTGCTATTTCTCGCGTTATCGCCCTGCAACCACACGCTCCCGACCGGCACGCGCACGCGCGTCGTCGTCACTCTAAAATTCCTCCCGTTCGAGTACGGAACGTCGATCACGTCCCCGCCGACGCCGACGACGCGTTTAAACACCAACTGCGTCGGGTTCGTCGGCGACGTCGCGAGCACGACGTCCCCTCGTCGCGCGCATCGTTCGTCGCCGCTTCGCAGCCGCCGCGCCGCGCGCTTCTCCACCGCCACGACGTCCCCGCTCGGATTGAACGTCGGCATCATGCTCGGTCCGACGCACAGCGTGAGATCGATCGCGTGCGTCTTCACCGCCGCGACGACGATCGCGATTCGCGCCATCTGCGCGTCGCGGTCGCGCCGTCAGTCCTCGCGCGCGTCCGCGTCGGTCGCGCCTTCGAGTCTTCGAGTCTTCGAGCCTTCGCGCGTCGCGCGCGCACCGAACCGGCGCTCTCTCGCGCCTCGCGCGCGACGCGCGTCCAGAACGACGCCATCGCGCGCCGTCGCGCCGCGCGTCGCCGCGTGCCGCGCGCGCGCGCGACGCGGCGGGGCGCGACGCACCCATCGTATGGGCAAACAGTGAGACGCGACGGATGGTGCGTCGACGCGGATAAACCGTCGCGCGCGGCGTCGCGCCGCCGCACTGCGCGACGACGACGACGGCGCGCGGACGCGAAGATGGCGCGACCGACGCGACCGCCGTCGGTGCTCGCGCGCGCGCGGTGCGACGACGCGGGACGACGCGCGACGCGAACGACGACGACGCGTCCGCGACGTCGCGACGTCGACGTCGCGGTCGGCGTCGCGGGCGCGCGCGCGCGCGACGGACGACGACGCGCGCGCGCGACGGAGACGCGCGCGATCGACCCCGCGCACGCGGACGCGGCGCGCGAGGTGCATCGCGCGCTCGGCGACGTCGCCGTCGGCGTCGGGCTGCCGTGCACGGTGCAAAACTGCGGGGACGCGATATATCGAAGCACGCTCGACGCCGAGCTGCGACGAGAGATCGCGCCGCTGCTCACGCCGGTGGGAGCGACGATATTGGCGGTCGCCGCGACGTACGGGCTGATCACGCCGGGAGTGATTCCGGGGGTGGTTGACTTTTATCTGCTGCGACCGCTGTTGGGGACGCTGCGAAAGCGGTACGCGTTGGAGGATTTCGCGCTCGGGAAAAAACTGGGAGAGGGTGGGTTTGGGGTGGTGTACGAGGCGACGGGGGTGAACGACCAGAAAAAGTACGTGCTGAAGCGAGCGACGGACTACGGAGAGGCGGAGGTTTGGATGAACTCGCGGTTGCAAATAGCGTGCCCGGGGGCGTGCGCCGACTTTGTCTCCGCGTTCGAGGGTCCGCCGGTGAAGAAGGGAGACGACGAGCCGTCGCTGTGGCTGGTGTGGAAATACGAAGGGAAAAGTACGCTGTTTGAGCTCATGAAGGACAAGAATTTCCCGTATAACGTCGAGCCGTACATGTTTAAAAACGGCGAGGCCCCGGGAGGGTTACCGCCGGGGGCGCGACGCAAGTCCATCATCATCGGTAAAATCTTGGATCAAATCTTAGACGCGCTCGCGCGCGTGCACGGTACCGGTATCGTTCACCGCGACGTCAAGCCAGAAAATATTTTATTTGACGAATCGAGCGGAAAGTTTCGTTTGATTGATCTCGGCGCCGCGGCAGATTTGCGATCTGGCGTCAACTATTCGCCAAAGGATTTCATCTTTGACCCTCGCTTCAAGGCGCCAGAGGAGTACATTATGAGTAGACAGACCCCAGAGGCACCTGTGCTTCCCGTAGCATTAGCTCTGTCGCCCGTGCTGTGGCAGCTCAACCTCCCAGATCGTTTCGACATGTACAGCACCGGGGTTATGTTCTTGCAAATGTGCCTGCCAAACTTGCGGAAGGACGACGATTTGATCAAGTTCCGTCGAGAGTTAGAGGACAACGGTAACGATCTCGTGGCGTGGAGAAATAACATCGCTTCGCGCGTGATGAAGAGACCTGAAGTAGAAGAAGGTTTCGAAGTGCTCGACTTGGACGATCGCGCCGGCTGGCGCTTGGTCAAGGGTCTCATGGCCACCGAAGGCCGCTCGCGACCGGCGGCGCTCGGCGCTCGCGGCTCGCGATTCGTTCGAGGTAAAAGCTCGGCGTTGACCGTCGCCGAAAAGTTGTTCCCACTTCCGGACGAGGACTCGGAAACGAACGACGAGAACGCGTTCGGAAAGTGGTTACTCTTCCGCGTCGCTCGCAGCGGCACGCGTAAGGAGGGCGGTTTCACCGAGGCACAGCTGCGCGAGTTCGAAGAGGATGGCAACATCGACGACGTGGACACCGCGCGTAAAAATTTAGGAATGGTGGCCACAGAAACTTTGGCGAGCTATGGCGTCGATAAAGTCGAGCGCACTCTGGCCGAGCGTCCAAATCGACAAGCGAAAGTGCCGTCGTCTTCGGGCTTCGATCTCAAGGACATCGGAGACAAGCTCACGTCGAGCTTCGACGAGATGTTCGGCGAACGTGATTAGTGCGCGCGCACCCGCTTGTAATCAACACGACATCGACTACGGTGATTGATATCGCGGTTTCGATCCGCCGACCTCGCAGCCGCCGCGCTTGAGCACCGGCGCAGCACACGCCGGCGCTCGTCCATCGTCCCGCGCGCGCGCGACGTTCGACGCGCGCCATGCAGCTCAACCCAAGAGATTCACAGCGCGAGCTCAACCCGGCGTACGACGCCCTAGACCGCGAAGACCCCGCGCGGGCGTTAAAGTCGCTCGACAAGACGCTCAAAAAGCATCCGCGTTTCCAACTCGCGCGCGCGCTGAAAGCTCTCGCGCTGTGGCGCGCGGATGCGATGGCGAACGAACAGGACGCATTGAACATCGCCGTCGCGATCCGTGACGAGGGCGCGGTGGACGAAGACGTCTTGCGCGTGGTGCTGATGACGTTTAAAGAGATGTCCAGGCGGAGCGAAATGCGCAAGCTGCTCGAACACACGCTGCGACTGAATCCGACGCACATGACGTCGCTACAGACGCTGTACGCGGATTACGGCGAGACGTGGGAATTCGGAAAACAACAGAGCGTGGCCATGCGAATGTATAAGGCGACTGGGAATACGAAGGATTTGTTGAAAGCCATAACGTCGATGTTGGCGCAACGCGAGGCGGAGGCGGCGGAGGCGAAGACTACGACTTCCAGCGGCGAAACTAACGGGATGGGGGCGGAAACGCTGTTGAAACTCGCGAATGGGATGCTTGGTAAGCTTCGTGGGAAGGATGAAATCAAGGATCAGGATTCGTTCTCGATGTACGCGATGACGATGGCGTTGATGGGGCAAACGGACGAGGCGTACGATTTGACGAAGTCGGCGCTCGCAGACACGTGCGTGCCGATGCCGATCGAGCGCGAACGCATGCGGGCGCGTTACGCCCTCAAGGCGGGGAAGATGGCGGAAGCGCGAAAGCATCACGAAAAGGTTCTCGAGCTCGCCCCGGATGATTGGATGTCGATGAACGCGATTTTGGATTTGTGTCGCGGCGACGCGGCGTTGGCCGAGGAGATGGATGCTAAATTGTCGATATCCGGGAGATCAGTTCCTCGCATATCGAACTTTCCGACCGTTCGACCGAAAATGAAGTCCATCGATATCGTCGCTGCGACGAAGTTTGTCGAGAGCGTCGTCGCCAACGCCGAGGAAAAGGGTGGCGAACGCGAAGTCGGGCGTGGGGCGTACATTTTGCAGGTGGACTTGATGTATAGGTTATTAGACGAAGGCGATGAAGACACGCGGTATCGTGCGCTCGCCGAGGCTGTTGCGACGTATCACGAACGTTTCGGGGCATGGACCAGTTGTGCGCAGGATATGCGAAGATATGCGCAGGCGCTTCGCGGCGCCGACGGTGCTCGCGAATGGCTGATCGAAACACTTCGAGGGCGCGGCGAGGAACATATTCCGAGCGTCACGACGGGAGACGATGCTTCGAAGAAGCTCGCGATCACGGTTTTGCGGAGGGTGACGTCTGCACTGCTCATATGTGTCGATTTAAACGCGTGTTGTCCGTCCTGGCACGGCGTCGCGAGGAATTCGCCAGCGGCGTCGATGCCGCTCCGCGGCCGCGCCGCGGCGAGTCGGTTCATGAATTTGTACTGGGAGCATATGAATCTGTTCGCCGATGCGGACGCGCGAGAACCAACCGCCATAGACGTATTCCCGTATTTAGCATCGTGCGCACTCGCCGGCGAAGCGGCTGCGTGCAAAGAAAATGGAGACGACGACGGCGCCGTCAACGCGCTTTACGCCGCCGCCGCGGCGCTCGAGGTTGGCTTGAAGAAATCGCCATACAACGCGTCGTTGAGGTTCAGCTTGACCGCGATCTACACGCTCCTAGGCGCCGCTGGTCTGGCGCTCGAAACGTTGGAGTTGGTGGATATGAAGCACGTGCAGATGTCTACGCTGTTGCATCACGCCCTTCCCGCGTGCTCGAGTGGCGCGCCTCCCGGCATCACCGAGGAATTTTTGGGCACTCGTCTACAGCAGTTACGCCATGAAATCGAGCGGCAAGTTTCACAAAGCGCCACTTTAGCTGCGATGAATGGAAAGTACACGAAAGTTCTCGAGTTTGCGGAGTTTTTCCGCACGATTCGAGACGCGCACTCCATCGCCGCAGGCATGACGGCGAATCTGATGATCGGCATCAACGGCATCAACCGCCTCGCGGGCGACATGGATGATTTTCCCAACATCGATGAGTTCCGATTGAACATGCTCGAAGGGTTGATGGAGTACGCCGAGGACGTGTGCGATTTGACGCGCACGAACGCCGATACCGCGCGCTGGGACGAAGACGACGAATCGAGCGACGCGTGGACGTACTTGGACGATTTCAAAACCAACCCGGCCTGGCTCGCGCCTTGTGGAAAAGATCCCGCACTGTCGAGCGCGGAGTGGTGGTCGAATCCGATCGAAACGAGCGCTCATGGCGATGAAAACACGGAAATCCCGTACGCGTGGTATTTTTCAGACGCGCGCGACTCGCTCCGAAGACGCGTCTTGTTGCTCGACGCCATCGCAAATCGCGCGCGCACCGAAATCGTCGATTGCGACGCGACGGTCAGTTGGACGAATATTCGCGCGCTGTTGGATCAGCTCAAGACCGGAGCGACAAAACGTACGCCGGTGCGTGCGAACGCCCAAGCGGATCTCGCGCGAGACGTGGACTTCGCGCTTCTCGACGTCGTCGTCGACAACGATTGGTCGCAATCGCGCATGGACACCGTATTTGACGCCATCGCAAAACTGTGTGAGTGGCCGAAAAACGTGATCGAAAGCGGGAGCGCTCCCGCGATGTTCGCGCGCGGCGTCATCCCCGCCGCGTTTCACGCGTTATCCTACGATTCGCTCGCCCGATTCATGGCGCTCGTGTGCGGCGGCAGCGACGTCCGCGAGCGCGCGGAACGCGCGAGTCGATCGGCAGAAATCCACACGTTCAGACGCGCGTGCTCGACCGCGTGTGGCGTCCTCATCGCGGACGCCGAAGACGCCAAATCCCGCGCTCTCGCGTGGTTCGCCGCCGAAGCCTCGGACGCGACCGAGTTCAACTCCGCGCTCGAAGACGTCGTCGAGCGTCATCGCGCCTCCGCTACCTTCGCCCTCGGTTTCGCTCGCCACCACATCGCCGCGACCGTCTATTCTCCTCAACCTCTATAACGTCTAGCTCTTTCATTAAAACGCGAAACGCGAAACGCGCGCCGCCGCCGCCGTCGTTCACGACGACGACGCGCCCCCCCCCCCCCCCCCCCGGCCGCCCCCCCCCAC
>Ga0206682_10000729_pt1 | contig 34492 bp, 26 predicted proteins | sample M240m12015metaG_FD_155444 | JGI IMG/M metagenome (GOLD analysis project Ga0206682, IMG submission 155444) | Ammonia-oxidizing marine archaeal communities from Monterey Bay, California, United States - M2 40m 12015 | ecosystem: Environmental > Aquatic > Marine > Intertidal zone | place: USA...
CCATAACAGTAAACCAGTCAGTATCCACGGTACAGCGTTGAAAATATCGGCCATCCAAGGCGCTCGAGTACCACATAGTAAGTCTCCATGTGAGTCAAGTTTACAATAATCTGAACGGTTTTTACCGTACAATTCAAGGAAGATATTGATGGAGAATACAGAGATGAACCAAATGTGGGCAAGATAAACAGCTCCTGCTGCAGCAAACCAAGGGTCTTCTACTGGTCTCTTTTCACGTCCTCCTAAGAACGGTGGAAGTGCGAGGATGCCGACTGGGATGCCTGTTAGAGCAGCACCCCACCATGCAGCGTTCCATGCGAAGACAGGTTGGCCGACGATATCGCCAATGAATCCCGTAGGGACTGTGAATTGAGGGAGATATTCTCCCCATCGCAAGTATCCATACGAGAACAAAACATACCAATCAGGGAAAACGAACCCTGCTTGAGCATATGGATCTGCAGCACCGTGGAGTGGTGGTGGAATTAACCACGCATAGAACAAAAGAACTGCAGCCATGAACGAAAAGAGAATCGTATCACGCAATGCTTCATGAGGCCAAAATCCGTGCCCCATTCGTGTGCGTGTTCTCTTTTCTCCAGCCTCTTCGAGTTTAGCTTTCTCATCCATATAGGATGTAGCGACTCTACCAAAATTTTCCATTAATCCCATTCATTTCCCTCCGTATCAATGTGGCTCCGCAATGCCTTGAACCCAGACAATAAACAAGTGAATGATGATCAATGTGGTCACAATCACTGGTAGAATAAAGACGTGTATGAAGTACATACGAGTTACTGTCCGGGGCGTCAATGATGAACCTCCGAACAAGAGAGTAGCAATATATTTTCCAACCAAAGGTGAAGAATTCGCAAGATTGATTCCGATAACTGCAGCACCGTATGCAAGACTGTCCCATGGTAGGAGGTAACCTGAGTATCCAAAGACGATTGTGAGCGCCATGAGTGCTACACCAATCAACCAGTTTAATTCACGAGGGTTTCGGTATGCGCCAGTGAAGTAAACACGACACATGTGCAGGAATACAGATGCCACCATGAAGTGCGTCGTCCAGTGATGAACGGCTCTGATGATGTACCCGAATGGAAGTTCAAGCATGATGAATTCCATCGAGGCATAGGCCGGGGATGGATCACCTTCTCCACCAGGAACGTAGTAAATACCAAGAACAGTTCCTGTTATGACAAGAATGATGAAACTCAGGAAGGAAATGCCTCCTAGGCAGTAGAGGGGGTACCAATACCAGATAATTCGAAGTTTGTACTTCTCGGCGTGGGAAAGTGGCATTTGTCGATGCATGTTGTAGTAGGCGCCTTTCGACATATTCCAGTAATCCTGAATACGGAATCTCGTATCCATCCACGAAAATACCCAAAGGAAGGCTCGTTCAGAAACACCCATGCCTCCTGTTGATTCTACTGCACGTAGGATCTCACGACGTGGCATTTCCTCAGTCTCCTTGCGGAGGGTGAAAGCCACGAGGACAATAATGAAGGCGATAAAGAACCAAAGAATCCAAAACATTGTAGTCATAATAATCACCTCAGTCGCAGTATGTCAACCAGTCGACATAATCGGTAATGCCCTCTACGACATCATTGTTCAGAACGATCGGAATAAGCGGAAGTCCAACGGGAGCAGGCCCTCCAGCTTTTCGAACACCAGCATACTTGAATGTTGAACCGTTTGAACGATTTCTGTTCGTATTCATTTCAAGTGCAGTTGTATCAAATCGAGATGAGTGACAGATGCAGAACAGTTTGGTTCCTCCGTCATCAGTACCTCCTGGTGTCCATGAGTCATCTGTGTATTGGTTCGAAACGAGTTGCCATCCTGGGATGCAACAAAGGTGAGTGCATCTTCCGAAAACCATAATCAGGTCGTCAGAAGGATAAATTCGCTCGTCTTGAGCAACCATGTCTTCGAAGTGGCCAACATATTTCCCGCTTTCATCGTAACCTTCCATCATTATGAATCGTGCTTTGTTGTTGTCTTCAGGAGTTCCTTCCCACTTTGAACTCTCAACATAGGTGACGACGACAGGAACTCCGTTCCACACGCCAGATGCTCCGGAGGTGCCAGTGTTTGTTTTTGCAGCTTCTGCAACAAAGTCAGCCTTTGTCATGGTTTGAAGATGCTTTGCACCGTACCATGCTGTATCTTCTCGACCCTTCGCCCAGAATTTAACTGAAAGGTCACCTGCAGTGCCGCCACCAGGCGGAAGGAGGATGGAGGCGAAGCCAAGCACGCCCAATGATGCTGTTAGAACACCGGCCGCGGTATTGAATCCGTATCGCAGGAACTGGCGTCTATTGATGACATTACCAGCAGCGTTAATGCCCGCTTGCTTTGTTTCGGGGATGACTAAATCGTAATCTTTTGCCATGGAAATCACCACTTATACTCCTTCCAGTCTTTCTGGTGTTCAGGAACATATTTGTTCTGTGAGTGCTTTACAATAATTGTATCCGGCAGGATGAATTTGAGGTACACCATGCCCATGAGGACAAGAGTAGACAGGACCATTGCAAGGTGGAATGCCATGTTCTGTTGATCCCAATCATTTGCCAATCCGTAGATGAGGGAGAATGACCAGTAGCAAATCCAGAAGAGTCCCCATGCAAAGAAAAACATGGTGAGGTATGATGCACCTGATGGTGCGAGAGAAGCGCTTACAATTGTTCCTGATTCTGCGACATTGTGGACTCCGTGGTCGATTGCTGCGTCCATTTGTTCCTCTGTCAGCTCGACACCTTCGAGTGCAGTGCGTGCATCTTTGACTGTAATGGAACCGTCAGCAACACCTTTCAGTAGATTCTCAATCGTATCGTCGTACATCACTGATCACCTCTTCGCATGAGTTTGTATCGAAGGCGTAGTTGGTTACTGCGGCCTTCGTAGGAAGTTGAGAAACTGTAGCGGAGCATGAGTCCTGCGAAAACAATGCACAGAATGACTGCTCCAAATCCAAGGAGTCCAAGCCAGTGTGCTCGAAGTTTTGCTCCCATGTGGTGAAGGTCAGTTCCGAGAGAAGTTGGTTCGGGAGGGCTAACGTTTCCATCTCCTGCGAAGACTGTGCGTGTTCCACGTGCTAGGCTATCCTCGTCACCTTCAGTAAGAGCGAAAGTAAGTTGGTTCCACATATCTTCTATTTGGTTTCCAAGGCCGCCGTCACCATTGACACTGTTTCCAGTAATCCAGAACGCAATTGTTCCCTCGCCTTCTGCTGGAGCGACCCAGGTCAGTTCCCACATACGGTCAGATTCTGCTGCTGCACCAGAGGTATGTGTGAGGGATTGCAAATCGCCTTGCCAATTATCTGCGCCGATCCCTGAAAGAGTCCCGCTTGAAACTCGCATGGAGAATCCTGCCGAGTATTGGCCGCCTGCATCTGGACCACCAATGATGTGAAGTTTGAGTTCGTAGGTTTCGCCAGCAGTCCATGCATAAGGGACGTCGTCGAGGATGATTTGGACCTCGTTGGCAGGGACTCCGTTGTGGCAGAGGCAACCTTCCTTCGCAACATCGTCGATTGTGTCTGCGCCGTTTTGTTGTTGTCCGCCGATGCCTGTCGGCAGAGAAGTGGCAAGCCCCGGCAAGAGTAGTAGGAGCAACACTGCGACGACTATGGTGCGGCGCTTGGTGAATGAGGTTGTTAGCATGGCTATACCCTATGGGTTGTCGACTAACAAGGACCCCTTAAACATTGTTGGTGAATCGCAAGATTATTGTCTTGCAGTGTAGCGTTTTGCGCTCAAATTTTAACAAAGCAAGGATTCATTGCTTCAACCTGCCTCGCAGATGCATGGCCGAGACACCATTTGACAACATCTATGATTTATCTACAGAGCAACTTGAGCAACTCGATGAGGCAGAGGATTTAATGATTCGAAACAGTCTTGGCGCTGCTGAGAAACTCCTTTTACAAATGCTCGATGTCGACAATGATTGTATTCCGGTGCTTTCCAATTTGGGCCATCTCTATGGGCGGCATCTTTCAGAATTCGAGACGGCCGTTCGTTATTATGATCGAGTTCTTGGCTTAGAACCAGACAATGCATGGGCTCGTGATGCACGACGTCGTTACATGCGATTTATCGAAAAGTAAGGTAAGTTCATGGGCGTTATGCTCAAGGAGGGTGTATGGAGTCCTCTCAAATCCTCATCGTAGGAATAGGTGGGCTTGGATGTACATGGGCTTCAAGAGCGCACGCAAGAGGTGGAGGCGCTTCTCTACTCATGATCGATGCTGATGAATCATTCCCTCACACTGATGACGGGCACATCATGCGGCTTGGACATACTCTTGACCAACTTGGTTGTGCGGCACTCCCTCCTCTGGCAGAGCAAAGGATGAGGGGTCTTGCATCGCGTACACGACCATTTTTGGAAACGGCAGAACTCGTCATCCTTGTGACAGGATTGGGTGGCGGTACTGGCACAGGCGCCTCGCACGAGTTTGCGCGACAGGCAAAACTCCATGGGGCAACGGTTCTCTCCATAGCGGCTTTACCGTTCTCTCAACAACCGACTCGATTAAAAATCGCAACAACAGAACTCCAGCGTCTTGAACATCATTCTGATGTGTGTGTGCAACTTTCTCTCGAGCGTTTGGCCCGACAAGCTCGAACAAGAGGGAAGGACTGGAGTATGGGTTCTGAATGGGTGGAAGATCTCGTCGATGGATTGGTTCGGACATTGCTTTCAATGGGTCTGATAAATCTCGACCTGATGGATTTACGAGCGATTGTTCGTCAACCAGGTGCCTCTACTATGTTGGTTGGTTCAGGTCACCACGATAACCTAAACGAATTGTTCGAAGCGACAATAAAAGCGCCATTGGCTCCAATGAACGTTGGTGGAGCCAAGGGTTGTTTGCTTCAAATCGAAGGAGGCATTGGCATGACAATCGGTCAAGTTGATGAGATTGCTACGGCTTTGACTTCAGCAGTCGATTCCGAAGCACAAGTCATTCTGGGTGCTCGAGTAACCCCCGAACTTGAAGGCGTCATCCGTGTTGTTATGCTCCTCTCTGGGATTTCGGATGATTAATCGATAAGTTCGATATCTTCTTCCCAGTTTGTATCATCACCGATAGACTCAGGTTTCTGAGCCCAATCCACTGGGTCACCTATGCTTTCGACATTTTCATCATCTGCCGAGGATGTTGTCTCTTCTTCAGGAGTGGCCTCCTCAGTTTCAGTCTTGACGCTTGGCGTGATATCGATTGATTCTACAGATTCTTTAATGTCAAAATCCTTGAACATACGGTCGATTCTTGAGTCGAGTAAAGAACGCTGTGCCCAAACCACAGTTGCCACAACAAGGATGTGTCCTCCAATCAGAACAGCAGTCAAATCATCGAAAACTGAAGTGATCATGGCCACACTTCCTGCATAAGCATATCCGAATGCGACTCCCCAAAATAATGCGTTATCTTTTGTAAACAGCTTCGAATTGCGCCCATCTGCTTTGCTGGTCAGTGCCCATATTGCCATGAATACTGTTAGAATCATCAAGACAAGTTCTTCGATGAAAACGAGTGTGGTTGATGAAGCCTGATCGATGCTACGAACGATGCTAAGTACATGCCAAGTAATGAACAATTGAGTCACATGGAACCATCGCTTCGCTACAGCATGTGTTGCTGTATGTGTGGCTGCTTTTTGACGTAAGGACCAAGTGATTCTCACACTTATTGCGAAAACTGCAAACGAACCAACGTACGGCCAGACACTAAATGGATTGCTTGTCAGTATAAATCTGAATGCTTCTGTGACGAGAATTGTCATGGCGACCATCAAAACCGAAGTCGTGGCCAAGGAAGGGATTGGAGAATGGGTTGATTTATCTTTCAGAGTTCCAGTTTCTGGCGTTTTAATTGAATTTGATGTGGCGTACGCAAAAAACCAACCTTGAGCAGCAGCCCAAGCAACGAAGAGGAAGCCGAGTGCAGAAGGAATGATCGTCCCAATATCAGAGAGTGTGCTGTTCTCTCCCATAGTGAACGCCATGATACCCCAAAACACCAAACCAAAAGCAACAGGTACGATTAAAATTTTGAACCGTTCTTTGATTGAATCGCCGAGAGAAGAATGTTCCTCAGGATGGTATGATATCAAATTTCGAAAAATCTCCTTGTTGGAAGCAGGTGCAAGCAATATATAGGCTACCGAAAAGGCAATGAAACCGAAACTTGCAATTTGTTCTGAACCAACTTTTGCGGTGATGTGGAGGAGGCTTGCAACAATCACGAGAAGAAGGAGATGTGGTGCGGTTGCTGGTGAAAGAAGGCTACGAATAATGGACATTTTCGTAAGGGGTGTGTCTTCCTCCATAGAATAGCCTCAGGGTTTAGGTTCTTTAGGCTGTTCAATGCACACTTCCACCATCCTCATCAATCATGACTGATTAGCAAAGTCATGGCGGCAAAGTTGTCGAAAGCAAAGCGGCCTAAGCGACGTTGGATTGGTTTTTCATTTCCGCCGTCTGTCAATTCTCGAAGTGAACTGGAATCTCTGTTCACACAAACCTTTCCCGAAAACACCCATTTCAGAATCTATGATGCTCATTTTTCGGGTTCGGATGTTGTTACTCAATCGCGTGCCTTTCAATCAATTGAAGAAGATGTCGGGATTGGTATTGTTTGTGTAAATCTCACAGATTTTGAGGTGTTTAGAGACGGATTCTCTCAACATGCTGCTGAATCTGGGCTCCTTTCCCTTTCATCTTCTGGGAAAATACGACTCATACGACAGAGATTGGGTCTGCCTAAGCCAAGGAAGAAATAGGGCAACGTTTTCATTCTCTTCCCCCTCGGTGTTCTATGGCCGGTGGAGGGACTGCTCCCCCTTTGAAAATCAGCGACGTGTTTCTGTTGGTAGGCGTCACGCTCATCATAGGCACTTTGTTCATTCAAGAATGGGATCAGCCTACAAAAATCAACGGTGATGATGGACTCTATGTAGGAACATCTCAAACCTTCAACGATGATTTCATCAAAATTGCAGTCCAAGTTGAAAATGAATCTGATGTACGAATTCAGATTTATGAAGATGGCGAAGAGGTCAAAGACAAGAAGCAGCTGGTTTCTTCAGGAGATACTCTTGAGGAAGAACATGAATCCAACGGCGGGGAATTAGAGTGGATTATTACCCTCGAAGAAGGAGTTGACGGAGAAGTTGACGTCGATATTTCCCGTGCTTACGGATTAAATTTCCTTCCTTACCTTCTAGGCTTTGCTTTTGCAGGATATGGCTTTTACAGAAGAACAAACGAATCTGCTGAACCAGGAGAAATTCTGGATGCGATTATTGAGCCTGAAGATGAGGCCAAACAAGACTGAGGTCATCTGAGATCTCTTGAAGCTCTCCCTGTTCTGTCCTAATTCGAAGATTTCCGTTAGCATTTATGCCTTCAACAGTGCAATCCATATTTCTATAGATGCAATCTTTGAGCAATAATTCTAGATTTATTTCAGAAGGTGTAGTCGACGTGTTTACTAAGTTGGATTTGTTTTCAAATAAGGATGCTACGATGGTATCGAGGAGCGTGAAAAGTTCAGTATTGTTGAGTTTAATACCAACTTCTTCAAGGGAGCCTCTTCCAAGACTGACATCCGTTTTCTTTGTGTTAATACCTATGCCGAGAACAAGCGACTGGTCGTTTCCTTTCGAGAGTGATTGGAAGAGTATTCCTCCTGCCTTTTTCCATTCATTTGATCGATTGTCTCTGACCAGTAAATCATTTGGCCACTTCACTCGTATTGAATCCTCATGGGGTGCCATCGATTGAAGCAGCGAGCCAATTTCAAGAGCAACATGGCATTGAAGTTGCGAAGATATTTGTGGTATCTGGTTAGGATTAAGTTTCCAACTTCCCTTAAACGAGTCGAGGTGATCATCCCAAACGCGGCCATGTCGGCCTTTTCCTTCTGTTTGAAATCTCGCACGTAGAGAATCTCCCGGTTTGTAGGTTCCTTCTAACATTTCGGAATTGGTGGAAGAAACGGAATGCATTTGTTGTTTCTTTGATTTTAGAAAAGGGTGCCATATAGCAAGTACTTGGATGGTTTCACCGTCATCGAAGGTATGTTTCGAAACCATCTGGGTGGCTAATCCTTTCGCCAGCAATACATCCTGCGTTCGGTGTGAATTCACAAAATCTCTGCACAGAACTAAGGCGATACCTGTTGGGGAAGTGAGTTTGAATCTTGCCATCATTTCTGCGAATTCACCCAAAAGTCCAGATGGATGTGTGTCGACGAGAGCTGCATCTTCCATCGGCCCAAGATATTCTTCAATCTCTGATGCTGGAATGTACGGCATGTTCCAAACGGCCATGTCATATGTTCCTGGTTTCATCCATTGTGTGTGATGGCCATCCGCCTCAGGGCCAATGCCGCCTTCTGATGATGTTATCTCAAGATTATTTTCAAGAGCGTTAAATCTGGTTGCAGCGGCTGCAAATGGGTTAATGTCACATGCTTCAACTTCCCAACCCATAGACGCTGCTAATATCGATAGGGCGCCCGAGCCACTACCGATTTCCAACAGCCTCTTTTTACCGAAGGGGGTGATCCTTTCGAGTACGGTTGCAAGAAGATCAGTATCTTCTTTTGGTGGATAGACTGAGTGAGGGATTGTCAAATGGAACTTCTTCCATTCAATTTGCCTCGCTTCACCTGACAACAATTCGATTTCTCGAAATGCTTTATCTTCATCAAACATCTTCCAATCGTTTTGGCCTATTGGTGGTATTTGATGAGACTTTCCAACCTATTCTGTGGGTGCAATCTCATCGGTAAGGTATATGAAGGGGTGGTAGTTCGCATTGAAAGCCCAAGAAGCAACGTTGGGCTCGTAGCTCAGTCAGGTAGAGCGTCGGACTTTTAATCCGATGGTCGCGGGTTCGAACCCCGTCGGGCCCGCCTGATGCGCTGCAGTCCAACGTTGGGGCAGAGCGGGGTTGATTTGGATGGTAGTAAAGAGCGCAACAAAAAAGCGGTTAATTGAACTCGGAGTTTCCGATGAATTCGCACATAAATTGGCTACGGACAGGAATATGGCCGACATTAAGGCCATGCCTGCTGACGACGTTGCAAAGATTCTTGGAATCGCTAAAGATAGCGAATCATTCACCAAAGTTATGCAAATTATTGCTGAGCAAGGAAACCGTCGTTCCCGCAACAAGCGAAGCAAGAAAATCACAATTTCCTCCAAAGCAATCGACGAGTTCGATCGTCCTGAAGCAACCAGTCGTTTCAACCCCCTAAACCACGAACTGGTTCCTCATCAGGAACTTCTCGGCGAAGCAAACATCAGCGAACAAGAACAATACGACTTGGAAAAAGAAGAACTTCTTCCATGGGGTCTTGAAGAACTTGACGAAGACGGAAAACCACGTCTTGCCAAGGAACTTCTTCCTAAAGTTCTGATTTCAGATCCTGTCGTTCAAGCCATCAAAGAGGCTTGTGAAATTCTCGACAATGCAACACTTGCTGCAAATCCTGACCACCGCCCCCTCGCAGCGGGCTGGATTGCAGACCGTGTTTTGAAAGTAAAGAGACATTCCAAATCTGCTGGTACAGCTGTGGCTTACCGGCTTATTGTGGAGGGTAGCTGAGGCTGGAGTTGATATTATGCAAGAAATTATTGAATCATTTTTCAAAGAACGAAGCCTGGTAAACCACCAACTTGCTTCCTATAACGACTGTATTCCATCCACAGTCAACCAACTTTCTCGAATGGAGAGAATCATTCGAAACATCCGTGTCGGAACTGATGAAGAAATCATCGATGACCTTGGTGGCTACATCAAACTTGACGTTGCTGACCAAGAAATTGTCATCCGTTTGAAAGACATCAAACTCGGCGCACCAAATATTCGTGAAGCAAACGGTTCTTACCATCACGCTTCTCCTATGGAATGCAGACTTCGAAAGCTGACCTATCAATCCCCGGTCAGCATCGATTTCACAATCTATCGAAACGGTGTCGCTTCCTTCCCTGAAGAAGGCGTACAGGTCGGTTCAATCCCGATCATGGTCCGTTCGCAACGATGCCATCTGCACCCAAGCCACATTGCTGACGGTCGTACACTCGAACCTGCCAAATCTAGCGAAGATGCTGCCCTTCTTGCAGAACTTCTCCGCTCTCGTGGCGAAGACCCTCTCGACCCAGGTGGCTACTTCATCATTAACGGAACAGAGCGCGTTCTCATTTCGATGGAAGATCTCGCACCAAACAGAGTCACTGTTGAAATCAACAAGCGTACTGCAAAGCGTACTGAAGTCGCAAAAATCTTCTCTCAGAAAAACGGTATGCGCAAGCCACTCACTGTCGAAAAGCGACGTGATGGAATGCTCATGGTTAAGGTAAGCACTGCTGGTACAACCCCAATTCCTGTCGTTCTCCTCATGAGAGCACTAGGCATTGAAAACGATCAAGAAGTATTCACCGCTATCTCTGGTCCTCAAGAGACCTTCAAGTACATCGTTGCAAACATCAACGAAGTCAACGGTGACGAGAAGCAAGAAGGCGAATATGACGTCAAGAGTACAAACGAAGCATACGAATGGCTCCAAAAGAAATTCGCTGCTGGACAACAAAAGGAATACCGTGAAGCACGTGTAAACCAACTTCTCGACAGAGAACTGCTACCTCACCTTGGTGACCAAACCGAAGACCGAAAGAAGAAGGCTATCTTCCTCGGAAGAATTGTTCGTCAAGTTTTGGAAATGGCTCTAAACGATAAGGAACCAAACGACAAGGACCACTACGCAAACAAGCGTGTTCGACTTGCAGGTGACCTCATCGAAGATTTGTTCCGTGTTTCATCTGGACAACTTGCTCGTGACTTAAAGTACCAACTCGAGCGCCACCACAACCGTAAGCGAGAACTCAAGATTACATCCTGTCTACGACCGGATGTTTTGTCATCAAAGATCCTCCACGCTCTTGCGACTGGAAACTGGGTCGGAGGACGATCTGGTGTCAGCCAACTCCTCGACAGAACAACATACCTTGCTTCCCTTTCTCACATGAGAAGAGTTACCTCTCCTCTTGTTCGAAGCCAACCTCACTTCGAAGCACGTGACCTTCACCCGACTCAATGGGGACGTCTTTGTCCTAACGAGACGCCTGAAGGTCAGAACTGTGGTCTTGTAAAGAACGCAGCACAGATGGTCGACATCTCAGAAGAAGTTGATCCTCACGAAGTCCGTGAGCGTCTCGACGAGCTTGATGTGTACCAACCAGATGACTGGACTGACGGTGACAGAGTTCACGTCAACGGTGATATCTATGGTATGCACAAGAAGGGTAAGAATCTCGTTAACCACTTCAAGAATGCACGTCGCCGTGGAACCATTCCTTCGGAAGTTTCCATCCGCCACGATCTTGAGAACCGAGATATCTTCATCAACACAGACAAGGGACGAATTCTCCGTCCTCTACTTGTGCTATACGATGGTACACCTCGTCTTGAGAATCATCATCTTGTCGATCTCGCTGCAGGTAACATTACCTTCAAAGATCTCGTCAATGATGGTATCGTTGAATGGGTAGATGCTGAAGAAGAAGAAGACCTCTACATCGCTCCTCGTCCATTCGTTCTTCCAGAAACTGTTCCAGAAGGGAAATTCTCTGGCCGTCCAGTTACTCACGAAAAGATTCGCTGGGCTAACCTCGGACAACCTGGAGAATCCAATGCTATCTTGGAAGCAGAAGTTCGAATGCCAAATGGTTCCATTGAAGTTGCTAAGTTGGAAGTTCCACTCCTCTTTGGAGCAGAACACACCCACGTTGAAATCGACCCACAATTGGTCCTCGGTGTTTGTGCATCTCTCATCCCATACCCAGAACACAACTCAACTCCTCGTGTTACTGGTGGTACTGCAATGGTCAAGCAATCACTTGGTCTGCCAAGCGCAAACTACCGTCTGCGCCCAGACACTCGTGCTCACATCTTGCACTATCCACACCGCTCTATCGTTCGTACAGACGCAATGAAGACAACAAACTTCGACGAGCGACCTGGTGGTCAGAACTTCATCGTTGCAATCATGTCTCTGCATGGTTACAACATGCAAGACGCTGTCATCATGAACCGTGCATCCGTTGACCGTGGTCTTGGACGCTCAACCTTCAACAGAACCTACAACGCAGAACGCCGCCGATTCCCAGGTGGTCAAGTTGAAGAGATCGAAAAGCCTGGAAACAAGCTTACTGAAGTCAAAGGATTGAAGCCTGCTGAAGCATACTTCCATCTTGAAGACGACGGATTGCCCCTCCCAGAAACATATCTGGAAGGCGGAAACGTCCTTGTCGGAAAGACAAGCCCACCTCGATTCCTCGAAGAATCCAACAGTGGTGCTTTCCTTATGGCTCAAGAGCGCCGAGAATCCTCAATGCTCGTCCGCCACGGAGAGAAAGGATGGGTCGACAACGTATACGTCACAGAATCAGATAACTCTGGTCGTTTGGTTCGTGTCATGGTTCGAAGCCACAAGATTCCTGAAGTTGGAGACAAGTTCGCATCTCGTCACGGACAGAAGGGTGTAATCGGAAGACTCGTTGAGCCTGAAGATATGCCATTCACCCAAGACGGTGTCGTTCCTGATTTGATTATCAACCCTCACGCTATTCCATCTCGTATGACTGTAGCCCACGTTCTGGAAATGATCGGTGGTAAGGTCGGTGCTATGGAAGGACGTCGTATTGACGGTACTGCATTCCGTGGAGAAAAGGAAAGCAGCCTACGTGATGGTCTTGTCCGAAATGGACTTGCACACACTGGCCGTGAAATAATGGTTAACGGAGAAACTGGTGAATCATACCCTGCTGAAATTTTCGTTGGATGTATCTACTATCAGAGACTCCACCATCTTGTCAGTTCCAAGATTCACGCCCGTTCCCGTGGACGTGTTCAAATTCTTACCCGTCAACCAACCGAAGGACGTGCCCGTCAAGGTGGTCTTCGATTTGGTGAGATGGAACGTGACTGTCTGATTGCACACGGTGCTTCGATGGTCATCAAGGACCGTCTACTCGATGAGTCTGACGGTATTGACATGTTTGTATGTGCTCAATCTGGGCACATTGCATGGTACGATCCAAAACGCCGAACCTACGTCAGTCCAGTTCATGGAGATGGTGCAGAAGTCTACAAGGTACAGACTTCCTATGCATTCAAACTTCTACTGGATGAAATGAAGAGTCTCGGGGTTGCCATGAGACTAGAACTGGAGGACCGAAGATGAGCCGAAGAACAACACTAATCCCAAAGCGAATTGCACAAATTCGCTTCAGCTTGATGGACCCGAGTGAAATCCGTAAGATGTCATCTGTGGAAGTCAAGACTCCAGATACCTACAAGGACGATGGACGTCCATACAACCAAGGATTGATGGATTCCCACATGGGTGTCATCGAACCTGGTTTGGTCTGTCCAACTGACAATTGTAAGTACGATGAATCACCTGGTCACTTTGGACACATCCAACTTGAACTGCCAGTTATTCACATCGGTTTCGTAAACCTCATCAAGACAGCATTGAAGTCGACCTGCAACTCTTGCAGTAACGTTCTTCTTCACTCTGCAAAGGAAACTCACCCTTCTAACCCAGAACTGTCTGAACAAGATTACTACCGTGCCCGTATCCGTGACATCATCACCAAGCACGGTGTTGGTTCAACTGAATTTTCAAGCATCATCAAGGAAGTTGAAAAGATTGCATCTGCAAAGAACCGACGTACCTGTATGCACTGTGGATCTCTACAAGGAGAAATCCGTCTTGATAAACCAACCACATTCAAGGAGAAGACCGAGAATGCAACAACTGGTGGAAAAGAGACTGAGAGAAAGATGAATCCTCGAGACGTTCGTGAATGGCTCGCAAGTATTCCTCCGGAACACCTGATTTTCATTGGAATGGACAAGCAAAACCGCCCTGAGTGGACTGTTCTGAAGGTTCTACCAGTTCCTCCGATCACTGTTCGACCATCGATTACACTTGACAGTGGAGATCGCTCAGAAGACGACTTGACGCACAAGTTAGTTGACGTTCTACGTATCAACCAACGTTTGCAAGAGAACCGTGACTCTGGTGCACCACAACTGATCGTTGAAGATCTTTGGGAGCTTCTCCAATACCACGTTACAACCTACTTCGATAACCAAACATCTGGAATCCCTCCAGCACGCCACCGATCTGGTCGTACGCTCAAGACATTAACACAACGTCTCAAGGGTAAGGAAGGACGATTCCGTTCAAACCTTTCCGGAAAGCGTGTTAACTTCTGTGCTCGTTCAGTTATCTCTCCTGACCCTTACCTTGGAATCAACGAAGTTGGTGTGCCTAAGAAGGTTGCAAAGGAATTGACCGTACCGATCCGTGTTACACTCCGTAACCGTGAACAGATGCGTCAAATGATTCTTCGTGGACCTGACGTTCACCCTGGTGTAAACTACATCGTACGTGGTGACGGACGACGTGTTCGAATTAATGCTCGAAGCCGTTTGATTAACGCTGGTTTCCGATGCCACAACCCTGAATGCCATTCTGGTGACACGCTCAAGAGCCAACCATATCCTGGTCTACGTCACGATCTAAACGAAGTTCTCTTCGCTCCAAACTTCTTGCCAGGTTTGGTCATTCGTGAAATTCAGAACCTTGAAGGAAGCGGCCTAGATGACTTGACCTACTTGGTCGATGATGAAGCAACACTTCGCAACCTTCGTGGTGAAGACGCTCACGGTCACCCATTGCCTGAAGACGACCCTCGTGCAGTTCTCCATTACCGATGGTTGCACGAACTTGGTCAAGCAGACAATCCTGACCCAGAACCGTTCCCTGCACATCTTGAAATCCGCTGCCCTCACTGTGGCAGTCCTGACGATGAATACGACATGCCAACACCTGTTGAAGACAGACTTTCAACTGTTGACGTTCGTGGTAATCCTAAGCCTGGTATGCAAGTAGAACGCCATCTTATCGATGGGGACGTTGCAATCTTCAACCGACAACCATCTCTTCACAGAATGTCGATGATGGTTCACGAAGTTCGTGTTATGGAAGGTCATACATTCCGATTCAACCTCGCTGTATGTACTCCGTATAACGCTGATTTCGACGGTGACGAGATGAACCTTCACGTTATTCAATCTGAAGAAGCCCGTGCTGAAGCTAAGATTCTGATGAGAGTTCAAGAACACATCCTCACACCTCGTTATGGTGGAGCTGTTATCGGTGGAATCCACGATCACATCTCTGGTGCTTACCTTCTCTCTCGTCCAGGAACTACCGTTCTCAAGTCTCATGGGCTTGAAATGCTCGGAAGCATCGACTACACTGGTGAACTTCCTGAAATCATCAAAGATGAAAATGGAAAGGATGCATTCAGAGGTCACGACTTGATTTCTCTGATTATTCCAGACAACATCAACTTGCACTTCATGTCCAGAAGCCGTGACGAAGTTCACGTCCGCAACGGAAACGTTACTGGAACACTTGACAAGCGTGCAATTGGTGCTGAAGACGGTCGTTTGTTGGACGCAATCGTTCAAACAAATGGTTCAGAGAAGGGCGCTCAATTCTTGAATGAATTCACACGACTTTCCATTGCTGCTTGTACGTCCCTAGGATTTACAACTGGTATTGATGACGAAGATTTGACTTCTGAAGCACTCAACGCTATCCATGCAGCAAACGCAGAAGCTGGTGAACTTGTCAATAAGGAACTTGCACACTTTGAGTCCGCTAAGGGCGATCCTCGAAAGTACGAACCTCGTGCCGGTCGAACAATGCGTGAAACTCTTGAAGAGAACATCATGGTTATGCTCGATGAAGGAAAGCAAGCTGCTGGTGACGTTGCTAAGAACGAATTGAACCAATCTGGTTCAACCAACGCTGCTGTAAACATGGCAATTTCCGGTGCTCGTGGTTCAATGGACAACCTAAACATGATGGCAGGTTCGATTGGACAAGCAAAGGTTCGTGGTAAGCGTCTCGAACGTGGATACAACGACCGTGTTCTTCCTCACTTCAAGCGTGGAGGCCGTGGTGCACAAGACCGAGGATTCATTTCCGGTTCTTTCAAGCGTGGTCTTGAACCAACGGAGTTCTTTATGCTCTCCGTTTCTGGAAGAGAATCCCTGGTCGACACAGCGGTTCGTACTTCCAAGTCTGGTTACATGCAACGCCGATTGATTAACGCAATGGATGACCTCAAGGTCTTCAATGACGACATGCTCTCGGTTCGAAACACAGCAAATCGTATCATCCAATTCTCCTATGGTGAAGATGGAATTGACCCAAGCCGTGGTGTTCACGGATCAGCCTTCAACATCGATGTTATCATCGATGGTGCTCTTGGTACTGACGGAGTAACAGTCGTTACTCGTGAAAGTCTAGAGCGTGAAGAACGTGAAGAGGACCTTGGTGCATGGGACGATGAGTCTACCGAGGTCGATTTCGATGGAGGTGACAACTGATGGTCGTTAAGAGTGCAACCAAGAAGAAGCTCATGGATTTGGGCATTGCAGAAAACTTTGCTCATACACTGGCAAACGATCGTAAGTGGGATGACGTCAAGATTCTCACCGCTCAAGAAATCGCTCAGATTTGTGAAACTGATTCAGAAACATCAGCCACAATCCGTGGAACCATTGATGGAGCTATGAAGAAAAACCGTGCAAGCGGTTCTGAAGCAACAGGTCCTGTCACCCAAGTTCGTAAGATGCGAGCAAGAGGAACTCGAACACGTTCCCGCGCAAAGACTGCAGTCGATCTCGATGTCTATAACGTCGAGAAGAAACTTCGTTCCTTTGACGATGAACTTGCTGATGACAAGGTCTTCCAGGCTCTTCATGCAGCAGTTGATGATATGGGTACAAACCGATTCAGCGGCAAGATCATTCACGACATGACTCTTGCAATCCATAAGCGTGGACTCAAGAAATTGACGAAAAAGCAAGCTGCTGCAGTTATCAACGATGCATATAATGCACTGGACAAAGCCAGTATCGATCCATTCGAAGCAGCAGGAATTATCACTGCTCAATCCATTGGTGAGCCTGGTACACAGATGACCATGCGTACGTTCCACTATGCGGGTGTTGCAACAGTCAACGTCACACAAGGTCTACCTCGTATTATCGAGATTGTCGATGCACGTAAGGTACCAAGTACACCTACCATGATCATTCGTTTGATGCCTGACAAGAACTCTCCTGAAGAAGCACAGAAACTTGCGGCTTCTCTCGAGATAACAACGACAGCCAACATTTCTCAGATTGAAACAGACGTTGCTCAACGACGACTTGTTCTCAAACTGAACAAAGGAAACCTCAAGCAAAAGAACATGACTGGAATGGAAGTCAAGGATAAACTTGAGCGAGCACTTCGTCTCTTTGTACAAGCTGATAAGGAAAAGAACCCTAGCACGCTTACAATTATCCCTGGTGTTCACAACGAAGAAGATCTTGCTGAACTGCAAGATAATCCTCCGTCCTATACCATGCTTCTACAACTTGAAGAAAAGATTCGTGACATGCGCTTGAAGGGTATCCCTAGCATCGAACGTGCGAACGTACAATACGATGACAAAGCTGGTGAATACTACCTCTCAACCATCGGTTCAAACCTTTCACGAGTAAGTGAAATTGAATCAATTGATCGTTCTCGTACCTACACGAACAACATCATCGAGATTTTCAACTATCTTGGTATTGAATCTGCTCGTCAAGCAATCATTAACGAACTTGAAGCAACTCTGCTCAGTGCTCGTCTAGAAGTCGACGTTCGCCACCTCCTCATGGTTGCAGACGTTATGACATCTGAAGGTGAAGTACGTGCGATTGGCCGACACGGTGTTTCAGGAACCAAGCACAGTATTCTTGCTCGTGCTGCTTTCGAAGTCACAGTCAACCACTTGCTCAAGGCAGGTATCATTGGTGAAACAGACCGTCTCACTGGTGTTGCAGAGAACATTATCGTTGGACAACCAATTTCCCTGGGAACAGGTAGCGTTGAATTGTTCTACATCCCTGAGGAATGATTCCAACCATGAGAAACACATGTAGAGAATGGAGGAACTAAAAATGGATCTAAGCCGACAATTAAAAACAGCAATAACAACTGGTAGCCTACTATTTGGACAACGACAAACCCTTGGTGCTTGTGCACGAGGGGATGCACGATTGGTGGTTGTAGCCGCTAATTGCCCATCTGATTACATCGATGACCTTCGGGCAAAACATCCTGAAGTCACTGTGCATCAAGCGCACATCGTCAACCGTGATCTCGGTGTCGCCTGTGGTAAGCCATTCAGTATCTCAACTCTATGCGTCGTAGATGCAGGTGACAGTGAATTGCTTCAACTCGATGACAATATGTCCTGATTTGTCTACTCGACAAATGAAAGACTTGATGTCTGTTAAGGGCATGGCTAGAACATGCGCACGCATCTTAATGCAGCAACAGCCCTACTTTTGACAGCCTTGATGCTGACTTCGCTTCTAGCAATTCAGCAACCAGCTCATACTGAGGCGCTCACTGAGGATACGAGTTCTGATGAACCACAATTGACATCGGGACGTTCGGCAACATCACTCCTTGCTGCAGGTTCTGGTTCAGAAAATGAAGATGGCGAACATATTGAAGCACTTCCAAACGGTGGATGGGTCATAGGCTCAGAATTCCTGAATGGAACTCTCACCTATGGTACGCAAACGCTTTCTCCGTCTTCTCCTTACAATGTAATTGGTTATGGTGAATTTTTCCTTGCCATCATGGATAATCAAGGTGCTTGGAGTAAACTTGTCTCAGCCGATCACAATTACGGCGCTGGTGGGCTCTCATTCTTGACAGATATTACTGTTGGAATTGGAGGAGAAATTTTCGTTTCGGGATACTTCTACGGAGAGATAGCGTTTGGACCTCCAAATCCGAATACAATCATCAGTAATACAAATTCAGGATATCACGATGAAGGATTCATTGCAAAAGCCGATCCAATGGGTAATTGGATGTGGGCAAAAAGTTTCTCGACGTTAGTCAATGGTACGGGAGAGTTTAGCCAAACAACTGCTATGCAAGTCGATATGATGGGTAATCTGTATGTCACAGGAGCCTTCCAAGGTGAAACTGACTTCGGCGGAATAAGTCTCAACGCTACAAGTCAAGACGTGTTTGTAGCAAAATATGATGGTAATCAAGGCACAATAAGTTGGGTCATCAATGGCGGAGGCATCGGATCGGACAGAGCCTTCGATATGGCCCTGACACCATCAAACGGAGTGAAAATTGCTACAGTGACTGATAGTATTGCTCAGTGGGGAACAAACACATACGTAGCAGTAGGCAGCCTTGATGCTGTAATTGTTGAAGTTGACACAGGTGGTGTGGTCCTTGGAGTCACTGGAATGGGAACAACCAACCAGAACACGATTGTTATACAAATCAAGATTGACAGCAACGGCAATACATATCTTTCAGGTTCCTTTGGAGGCACTCTCTCAAGCGGTGGTTGGACAGCAACTGCTTCTTATGGTGGTAATGATATCTTTATCGCAAAGAGCGCTGTGAACCAAGCGAATAGTTGGGTTGCTGTTGCAGGAACAAGCATTACCGATGAACCTCAAGCAATGGCAATCACCTCCAATGGTGGTGTTGCCTTTGGCGGTTATCTCACTACAACCTTCTATGCTGGATCTAAATCACTTTCAAATCAAAATCACGATGGTTTCGTCGTGGGACTTTCTCCAAACGGTGCAGTTGATTGGATTGAACGCGTTGGTGGTTCTCAGTATGACTACGTCTTTGCCATGGCTGCGAACAATTCCGATTACATAGGAATCTCAGGTTCGTTTTCTGGATCGATGACTCACAAGGGTAAAGCCGTCACATCTGGAGGACTACGTGATGTATATGCATGGGTATTTGATCCTGCATCTCTCAAAGATACAGATGGGGATGGCGTTCTCGATTCTGCTCCAGATAATTGCCCAACGGTGTCAAATTCAGACCAAGCAAATACCGATGGGGATTCTGAAGGTGATGCTTGTGATTCAGATGATGACAACGATGGCCTTACTGATAACTTCCCTGATAATTGTCCTCGTAATGGAGAATTCAATTGGACCAGTTCTCGAGATTTCAACGACCCTGCTTCTTCCACTGACTGGGATAATGATGGGTGCAAGGATGATACATCCGAAGATACCGATGACGACAATGATGGTGTTCTCGATGTCGACGATACATGTCCACGAACAAGTTTCGCTCCACCTCGCCCAACATGGGTTTCTGACTCAACCACGGACATGGATGGTGATGGATGCCGAGATTCTGATGAAGATACAGATGATGATGGTGATGGATTTGAAGACGCTGCAGATGATTGCCCAACAGTGATTGGAACCTCAACAATGGGCACTGAAGGTTGTCTCGACTCAGATGGCGACATGTGGTCAGATACAACTGATGACTGTCCAAATGAAGCTGGAGACTCCACTGATGGTGGTCTAAATGCATGCCCAGATAGCGATGGCGATGGCTGGGCAGATACAATCGATGACCTTCCTAACGACTCAACAGTATGGAGCGACTCTGATGGTGATGGTTACGGTGATAATCTTGGTAGTACTCCTGCCGACGCTTGTCCTGAGACTCCTGGAACCTCTACAGTAGACCGATTTGGTTGCGTCGATGCAGATGGTGATGGCTTGTCTACTCCAACAGCAGGATGGGGTGTGGACAGTGGTGCAGACGCTTTCCCAAGTGATGCAACACAATGGACTGACTTCGATGAGGATGGTTTTGGTGACAATTTCGCAAACGGAACATGGTTTGACAGGCCTGAAAACTGGGTTGGTGAACTCATTTCAGGTGCATCTGATCAAGACGCTTGTCCAATGCAACCAGGTACAAGCTGGCAAAATGGAATTCTTGGCTGTCCTGATTCTGACGGAGATGGATGGTGGGATGTGCAAGATGCATTCCCTGGTGAGCCTACGCAATGGGTCGATGCAGATGGAGATGGCTATGGTGACAATCAATCCGGTGTCAATCCTGATGGTTGCGTCAACATTGCAGGGAATTCAACCATTGATCGTCTCGGCTGTACCGATACTGACGGAGATGGTCGCTCTGACCCTGAACTCTCATGGACTGTTGTCAATGGAGCAGATGAGTTTAGACTTGAATCCACTCAATGGCTTGATAGTGATGATGATGGATATGGTGATGAACTAACAGGCTTCGAAGGTGATAGTTGTCCTGCTGTCAAGGGATTCTCTAAATTTGATAGATTTGGATGCCCTGATGCAGATGGAGATGGGTATTCTGATCCTGATGAAAGCTGGACACTTGCAGATGGAGCAGATGCTTACCCTGACGATCCATTTACACATGTATTCGTTGAACCAGAACCAGTTGAATCCGATGAAGAGAATTTCTTCGTTAGCCCTCTTATGCTCGCCGTCTATGGCTTAGTCGTTCTTGCCTTAGCAGGAGCTGGATTCATGATGACTCGAAAAGGAGAAGGTGTAGTGAAACAAATTCCAGATGTCACGATGCATCAACCAATGCAACAGCAAGTCGTAATGCCTGCAGCTCAACAAAATCCGTATGTTCAACCAACTCAAACTCAAACGTATGCACAGGTTGCAGAAGCGCCTCCTGTTGCTCAACCTGATCCTGCAAGAGAATATTACAACGGACTGATTGCACAAGGCTATCCATCAGAATCAGCTGCAAGTTATACTGCTCAGTATTTCCCTGGATTCCAAGCCTGAACTTCATGGTTAGAGTGACACCTTCAAGGGTGAACCATCGCTCAGGTGTCCATGGGCACCCTCCAGTCGCTAACATGGGTTCGTCGTTTTCTCGATGAAACACCAGGCGATTCGGTTACTGGTGGGCCTGCACGACAAGTCCCCCATGCTTGTTGGTCACGAGTAGAACCTAGCCCGGCTCCAAATCCTGAACTTTTGCTTTGGTCATCTGAAATGGGGGCTCAACTCGGTCTTGATACGTTCGATGAAGTTGTACTTGGAGGTGGACAAGTTGTTGAGGGGATGGATCCCTATGCACAGCGGTATGGGGGTCACCAATTCGGTAATTGGGCAGGACAACTCGGTGATGGAAGAGCCATAACTTTGGGTGAAGTTCAACTGGCAACGGAAGTCCTTGAATTGCAATTGAAAGGAGCAGGATCAACGCCCTACTCGCGATTTGCTGATGGAAAAGCAGTATTGCGTTCATCGATTAGAGAATTCTTATGCAGCGAGGCAATGCATCATTTAGGTGTCCCCACCACACGAGCACTCTCGTTAGTATCAACAGGTGAAATGATTCTTCGAGACATGATGTATGACGGTAATCAAGCCCATGAACCAGGTGCTGTTGTTTGCAGAGTTGCTCCAAGTTTCATTCGGTTTGGAAGTTTTCAAATTCATTCTGCTATGGGTGACATACCTACACTCAAGTCGTTACTTGAACACACTATAACACATCATTTTCCAGAGCACGATGGAACGACCGATAAAGGGCTTGTACAATGGTTGAGTCATGTTGCCGAACAAACAGCATTGATGATTTCACATTGGATGCGCGTTGGTTTTGTTCACGGCGTAATGAATACAGATAATATGTCGATACATGGCCTTACAATCGATTATGGTCCATATGGATGGCTGGAAGATTACAATCCTGGATGGACACCAAACACAACGGATCTGCGTACTCGACGTTATCGATATGGCCAACAACCCCAAATTGGAGCGTGGAATATAGCCCGTTTGCTCGAAGCCATGGTTCCACTCATGGAACAACCTGACCTCTTACACGATGTGCTTGATGGATATACAAACGCATATTCAACCTTCCAAAACGAAATGTGGGCAATGAAACTTGGTTTAGAAGAATTTAGAGATGATGATGAATCCTTGATTCGAGATTTGAACGAATTACTTCAACGAGTGGAAACTGATATGACGATATTCTTCAGATTGTTATCCTCGATTCAAGAACCAACAATTCAATCTCTCGCCGATGCATTTTATGATCCCACAACCATTCCAACAGAAGAATGGAATGCATGGCTTTTGACATGGTGGCAGCGAGTTCATTCCAACCCAGATCGCAAAGCTATGCTCTCTTCTAATCCTAAGTATGTTCTAAGAAACTGGATGGCACAGTTAGCGATTGAGGCGGCTGAATCAGGAGACTTGTCTGTTTGTAAGGAACTCTATACTGTGCTTCTAAACCCATACGATGAGCAAGTTGAGTTTGAAGAAAAATGGTTCCAAAAGCGACCTGAATGGGCACGTCATAAAATTGGCTGCTCGATGTTATCTTGCTCGAGTTAAACGTTAATGATTAAAAAATAATCCTCTTTCATAGAGGAACTGCTATGAACAAACGATGTGCACCGCTGTTTAATGAAGATTAGACTCCATCAATTCCTCTCAAAATGTGGGGAGTTCTCATCCAAAGGCGATGTCAAAAAAGCAATTTGGGATGGAGATGTAACGGTCAATGATTCAATTGTCAAGAACATAGCTTACGAATTCAACCCCGCTAAGCGCTCTGTGAAGTACAGAGGGACTGAATTATACCTCCCTTCGAATGATGTGTATTTCCTTCTCAACAAGCCAGCAGGCTACATCTGTTCACGCTTAAACTCACAGGAACTTGAACTCAACAAGACTTCAGTCTATGAACTCTTTAGAGGTGCTGTCGACCCGTCTATCTATGAGACATTGGTCACTGTTGGGCGTCTTGATGAGGAAACTACAGGTTTTCTTCTGGTCACGACCGATGGGAAATTAGTCCATTCAATCACCGATCCAGAGAAGAAAATAAGGAAAACGTATCGTGTTGAAACTGAATCTAAAATAACTGAGCGACAACTCGAATCAATCAGGAAAGGTGTTTCTGTTTCTGTGGTTGAATACGGTTCACGTGAACAGTTCAAAACCCGTCCTGCAACCATCGAATTAGAGCATAAATCCTGTGCAATACTCACCATTGATGAGGGTAAAAAGCGTCAGATAAGGAGAATGTTCACTTCTCTTGATAATCATGTCACTCAGTTACACCGTCTTGGTACTGAAGGTATGCAGTTAGATGATTTCAACCTTGACGAGGGAGAGTTTTGTACTGTATCTCGCGAAGAAATTAATGACGCTATCTTTTCCTGAATAGACATTTCTGTCTCTTTAGAGCACTCGATTTGTTAGGTCAAATGCATATCGTATGCCTATGATGAAAAGAAGAACGACGAAGACCTGCATAATCCGTTGTTCGGAAACTTTCGCAATTCCAACTCTCGCTCCAATGTTCGCTGCAATGATGACAACAAATGGCAGCATGAGTATGAGTATGATGTTTGATTCAAGGACATCCCATTGTCCTTCTTTCAAAGCGAATAAGTGTGCTATAATCGATAGAGGAATTACACACATCATGATATGAAGGCTGGTCCCAATAGCAGTGCGAGAAGGAAGAGCACCATATGCTCTGAGAACTGGGACGTAGATTGCACCGGCACCAATTGCGAGAACAGATGACAACATGCCTCCAATTCCGACACCAATGCGCATCGGTGTTGTAGACGATTTCTCTTCAGTTGAGTCTTTTTTGTTCCGTGTACGTAGAGTTTTGATGATTGCCCATGTGACAAATATGAGGCTGAGGGTCTTGAAAAGAACATCAAAAGAACCACTCAGAGAGGCAACAATAATGACTCCAAAGATTGCTCCTGGAATGGCTCCAATGAGGCTTTCTTTGAGTCGAAGGTCCGAATAGAACCCTTCTTTGCGGTGACGCAATCCTGAACCATACGCAACTGTTCCAGAGAGTCCGAGTGAAACGATCAGTAATGCTCCATCAATTTTCCAACCTGCTCCGTAGTGGAGGAGTGGAGCAAAAAGTAATCCTCCACCTAGTCCGAGAGGTGCGAATAAGAACCCAATGGAGGCACTGCCAAGCAAGACAAGGGCGATTGTCACTGCGTCCATGGTCGCTGGATATTGTTGTTGCATATCATATCAGCGGAGTTTTACAATACCTTGATATGGTTTAGTATCAGGGTTAGGGATATGTCTGCAATGATAATTGGTTTGGTCGTCGGAGGATTCGTTTTTCTCGTCGTTATGATTTGGGTCTTCTCAACTTGGAATAGATTGGTTCGACTAGAAGAGAACGTTAACAAGTCATGGGCGGATATCGATGTACTGCTCAAGCAGCGTTACGATATGATTCCAAATCTCGTCAATACCGTTAAGGGATATGCATCCCATGAAAAGGAAATCTTCGACGCATTTGCCGTCGCTCGACAAGCTGCTGCTGGAGCATTGGCTCAAGGCGACGTTAAGGGCGTTGGTGCAGCAGAAAGCACACTCGCAGGCCTCATTCCACGAATCAATATGGTTGCTGAGCAATACCCTGACTTGAAAGCCAATGCATCGTTTTTAGAGCTCCAGAAACAACTTGTTGCTCTTGAAAACCAAGTTGCAGATCGAAGAGAATTCTACAACGCATCTGCTACAAACTTTAACGCTGCAATTCAAATGATTCCTACAAATTTCGTTGCTGGAATGAAAGGATGTGTCCGCAGAGACCTTTTCGAAGTGAAGGGAATTGAGCGAGAGAACGTTGTAGTTTCCTTTTGAGTGGAAGGATTCAAACAAATCAACTCGAGTTGATTGAAGGGAGAGTCGTTGATGTTCCTCGTAATCGGTCACAGTTCTCTCGCCATAGAACTGGCCCGTTGGTGTTCTAAGAGAAGACTTACACGAATTGTAGGACTTGCATCAAAGATGGGAATCGTTGAAGATGTGGGTGAATGCGAAGTACTTCCACTTCCTTCTCAAATGCTTGCAGCTGAATTGCCAGATAGCGGACATCACCCGACTGCAGTCATTCTCGTAGATGCTGAAGTGTTGAGTGATTCCGTTCCATTGATTGCTCTCAGAGGCCGTTGGCCAGATGTGCCTCTTCTTACAACTGAAGCTGAAGGTATTGATGATTCAGTTGACGGTATTGATACCGACGAAATCATTGCTGCTGCTTATCGTGAAAAGATTCGTTCTTGGGAGCGTCATGCAGGTGCAAAAGTTCTCGAAACGTATCTCAAAGGATTGTCTAAAGAATCCAAGGTTGCCATCTTTTGTCATGATAATCCTGATCCTGATGCACTCGCATCAGCTCTGGCAATGGAAGCAGTCTGTAGGTCAATTGGGCATATCCCAACAATTTACCATGGTGGTCTGATTGAGCATCAACAAAATCAAGCAATGGTTCGACTCCTTGAAATTCCTCTTCGTCGTATCATTCTCGACTGGGAACTGGATGATGTTCTCAATGAAGCCGATTGTATCGTAACTGTTGACTTCCATCAACCAGGTGCAAACAACGTCCTGCCAGAGGAATGTGTTCCTCACATCATCATTGATCACCACGCCTCGGATAAGCCAGTATCTGCAGATGTCGCCTTCTTGCGCCCAGAATACTCAGCCACTTCTTCGTTAATAGCGAATCTCCTCATGAACATGAGTGTGGATATGACTCCTCGCCTTGCAACTGCTCTTTCATTTGGAATTCGTACGGATACGCTCTCATTCACTCGGTCTTTCAATCCAGTCGATCTGCGTGCGTTAATGTGGTTAAATACATGGGTTGATTCAGAACTCCTTGCTTCTATAGAAGCGCCTCTAAAGAGTAAGGATACACTTGAAACGTTCACCCAAGCACTATCCAATAAGAAGCATGATGGAGATCTCATTCTCGCACCAATTTCATCACTCAAGAGTCGAGATGATTTGTCTCAAGTTGCAGACTTCTTATTTGCCACAAAAGATACGGAAGTCGTTGTCGTCTTTGGAATCCAACGAAATAAGGTCCTGCTCTCTGCACGTAGTCGTAGAGACAATCTGCATTTAGGCCTCGCATTATCCAAACACTTCTCTGACGGCCAGGCAGGAGGTCACAAAGGGCTTGCAGGTGGACAAATTCTGTTTGAAACTCTTGGTTTCGAAGAGTTTGCAGATGCTGAGGTGAAAGGAAATGAAATTCTTGAGGCTATGGCTGAACATCTTCACACCATATTTGTACAGGAGGATTCCTCTTGACAGCATCGACTCCTTACATTGACGTGACTCCAACATTGAGATTACTTGGAACTGCCCACGTAGCTACTGCATCCGTTGAAGCTGTTAGGTCACAAATCTCAGAATATCAGCCTGAAGTCGTTGGTGTTGAACTCTGTAAATCACGACATGATGCCCTTGTTGAAGGACGCCGTCTTGACAAAGAAGGCTTGCTCAGAGTCATCAAAGAAGGAAAAGCACCGATGGTTCTGATGCAAGCAATGTTGAGTGCCGAACAAAGAAGAATGGGGCTGAATGAAGGCCAAGAGCCTGGTGCTGAACTTTTGGCAGCAGTTGAAACGGCTAAGGCTGCAAATATCGATGTTGCACTCGTTGACAGAGACATACAAGTGACAATGAAGCGTGCCTGGAAGAAAATGAAGTGGAGAGAGCGATTTCGACTGCTTTTCTCCCTCTTTGGAGATGAAGAAGAGCTTGATGATGATGTAAATCTCGAAGAAATGCTTGCAGACTCTGATCTTCTCTCCTCGATGATGGACGAACTCAAAGAGTTCTCACCTGGTGCTGGAGAGGTGCTTATTGATGAGCGAGATCGATACATTGCTGAAAAGATCATGAAGTCAAAGACAGATGGTAAGATGCTTGTCGTTGTTGGAGCTGGCCATTTGAAAGGAATTGCGCGTACATTAGAAGAATATGTTCCACTTAATGATGCTGAAATGACCGAATTATCAACGGTTCCAAGAAGAGGCTTATTGTCTAAGGTGCTTCCTTTTGCAATCCCCCTTATTGTGATGGGTTTGGTTGGTTTTTCGTTATGGAATAACGATTCGATTGACATTGTCAAGATGCTTACAATTTGGACACTGTTCAATGCTGTTTTTGCAGCGATTGGATGCATCATTGCACGAGGCCACCCATTGGCCATCCTCACGGCAGCACTTGCAAGTCCGATTACATCTCTCAATCCGGCTTTAGCAGCGGGTTGGTTTGCAGGATATGTTCAACTTAAGATTGCAGAACCCACGGCAGAAGATCTTCAACAATTTCTCAAAGGTACATCCATTGGTGGATTTTGGAGTAACCCAGCAGGACGTGTTCTTTTAGTTACAGCATTAACCAACCTCGGCAGTATGCTCGGGGCTTGGTTTGCTGCTGCTGGATTTATTGGCAGTGGCGTAAACTAACCAAGTTTACGCATTACTGAGAGTAAGTCAGTATGTGCTTGCACATCATGTACGCGCAACCAATCAATGTTTTCTTGATGTGCGTAAGCAGCAACTCCAAGCGTTCCATGCAATCGATCTTCAGAATGCTCATGTCCAGTGATCTGGCCGATCATGGACTTTCTGGATACACCCCAGAGCAGGGCTAGGTTGTGTTCTCCACGGAGTGTTTCGTGTGACTGCAAGAGCTTGATATTATGCTGAAGCGTTTTTCCAAATCCGATTCCAGGATCCAAACAAATCAACTCTGCAGGATGTCCTGCGTCGATAAGTTCAGTTGCCTTTTGTTGAAGTTCGAAACATACTTCTTCGACGACGTCCGAATAGATTGGATTCGATTGCATCGTTTTAGGGTCTCCTAGCATGTGCATGATACAGACTGGGACACCTGAGTCAAGAACGAGATTTTTCATGGCATCATCTCTTAATCCAGAAACGTCGTTAATCATTGATGCACCTGCTTCAATTGCTTTTCTTGCAACTTCTACATTTCTTGTGTCGATTGAAATTTTTGGATTATTAGCCTGTTCACAGAGTCCTTCTATAATCGGGATAACTCTCTCGATTTCTTCTCTTATGGTCACAGGTTCTGAGCCGGGTCGTGTGCTTTCACCTCCGATGTCAATGATTTCTGAGCCGTTTCGAATCATTTCTAATCCATTGGAAACCGCTTGCTCAACAGAGGCTTGCCTTGAAGGGCCGTGGAACGAGTCTGGTGTGGCATTTAGGATACCCATTATTCCGGGACTTTCCGCTTCTCGGCGGAGAGAAAAGGGTCGTGAGGTTTTGGCCATTAGGCAACCGATGACGGATGGATTCATAAGGGCTCATGCTCAAGGGATTTGCATGTCCGAGTTAGAGAACAACGAATCTATGGGTGGACATGATGTTGTCGGAGGGGAAGCCAACATTAGCGAAGCCCACCTCGAGTTAGCAGAACGACTTGCCCTTCGAATGAACATATTCGATAAGCCTGCTATTTTCAACATGCTCTCAAGCAGGGCGAAATGGGGTGCTGGAATTATAACGGTTTCACTTCTCTTTTGGTGGCTGCTGATTAGTTCAGGGTCAGATGATATGGAAGTTGGCGCCTCAAAGTTTCTTGGTCTTGACTTCAACGAAGTTGCATTGTTGGTAATGGCCTTAGCATTCCTATACTCTGTTTTCGGAGATTTCAGCAGAGAATTAGGCTCGCTTGTACCATCTATCATCTCTGGTGTAATGATTATTTTCGTGGCTCTGTACGTTGGTGAACCAATCGTCACTGCTTTGCTTTCAGATTCTCTTAGTCTCGAAGATGGCGTGTGGAGAACTGGTCGTTTATCCTTGGTTTCCCTTGGTGTGATCTATGGTGGTCATCTCATTGTTGATGCTTCCCTTCTTCTTTGGTTGCGAAGGTTCCTCGAAGCGCACGAGGAAATTGAACTAACCCCTCCAAACCGTGCCTCTGAATCGAGTCAGCCTCTCGTCTTGGACGATTGAACCTCACCATTCATCAATGATGTCTGCAAGGCCGCTTTATGTCCGAGCATGGTGTAACTATTCTCCGCCTCGGCTATCGTCTTGGAAGAGATCCACGAATTACGACACATCTGGCTTTAGTCGCTCGGGCGCTTGGTGCACAAGAGTTCCTCTTTTCAGGTGATGAAGACGGCAAGATGGAAGAAAACATAACATCGGTCAATCAACGATTTGGTGGTGATATGAAGATCAAGCACATCAAGAGTCCAATGTCTTGGCTTCGTCGATTTGTAACTCAAGGGATGGATGGTAATCCACCAGGAGTAGCCGTTCATCTGACAATGTATGGGGCTTCTTTCAGGGAGGTAACACCCACCATCCGACGGGATCGTCCGCTTGTTGTCATTGTTGGCGGTGCAAAAGTTCCGTCCGATGTTTTTCAAATCTCACAATACAATCTTGCAGTAGGTAATCAACCGCATTCAGAAGTGGCTGCATTAGCTCTTTTCCTCGATGGTTGGTACGGCAGTGGAGCGATTGAAAGAAGACTTGATGGTGGCGAATTAATCATCAATCCGAGCCTCACTGGAAAGGACGTGCATGACACGCGTTCGGACTGAATTTGGTCTGAAATTTCCTTGGAATCCGAACCCAAGCATTATGGATGGTCTTTTTCGACAAAAGGTGATGTCGATGGGCGTACGCGTGGATTCTGGCTTTGCGCCAGGCTCATTTAATCGTGGAGTGAAGGAACCGCCACGCTTTACGGATGCTGCTGATGCTCTACTCGACAAATCAACCCTTCCAAAAAGAGCCTCTGGAGAAGGTATTTTGCTTCTCGCTGATGGAGGCCGATTTGAAGGAGATCTTTTCGGAGCTGAAGGCTTTGGTGAAGGAGAACTCGTGTTCACAACTGGAATGATGGGATACCAAGAATCTCTCACAGATCCTTCATGGGCAGGTCAGGTCCTTACATTCACGTACCCATTGATTGGAAATTACGGGATTCATTTATCAAAATCAGAATCCCGTGCTGTCTGGCCGAAAGGAGTTGTTGTTCGTCATGCAATGAATGACCCTGACCATCGAGACTCCGCAGGTACCGTTTCAGAACTGTTGCAGGCACATGGTGTTCCGGGGATAGAAAATGTGGATACTCGAGCCATAACACGACGAGTTCGTGAGTTAGGAACAGTACTGTGCATCTTTGGACCGAAGGAGCATGAAGCAGAGATGAGGCAAAGACTCGAGGTGATGACTTCTCCTGAACTCGATGACCTCGTTGACATGGTTTCAATAGACGAGCCAGTTGTACTCAATCCTGGAGCATGTGATGATCTTGGTCATCCATTGCCACGAATCGGAGCACTCGATTGTGGCGTTAAATACAATATTCTGAGAAACCTCTGCAAGCGATTTGAAGTGGTTTGGTGCCCTCCTGATACTTCCTTTGAAACACTTCAGGGATTCGGCATCACAGCATTATTTTGCTCAAATGGGCCAGGTGATCCTGCTCATCCAGGAAAGGCAACTAGTGCAAGATACACGCTTGCTCAGGCTGTATCTTCAGGAATTCCAGTAATGGGTATTTGTCTCGGTCACCAATTGATGGGGCTTGCATCTGGATTGAAAACCTACAAAATGCGATACGGTCATCGTGGCGCAAACCAACCGGTTGTTGACTTGAAGACCCAACGAGTCTGGATTACCTCCCAAAATCATGGATTTGCAGTTGCAGATCCAACGCACGGAATGTTAGCAGCACATCCAAGTGGTGCAACATCTCCTGATGCTGAAAATCTTCATGGATACGATGTCGAAGTCCGATACATCAATGCTAATGACAAAACAGTCGAAGGACTCGATGTACTCGGACGTCCTTGTTTCACCGTACAATTCCACCCAGAAGCATGCCCAGGTCCTCACGATGCAGAACCACTCTTTGACCGCTTCAGGGAACTTGTTGACGCTCACCTTGGAGGTGAATCCTGATGCCTCGACGTGATGATCTGAACACGATTCTCGTTCTCGGTTCAGGTCCAATCAAGATCGGACAAGCGGCTGAGTTTGACTTTTCTGGGTCTCAAGCCGTACGAGCATTGCGAGAAGATGGATACGAAGTGATTCTTGTCAACTCCAATCCTGCTACAATTCAAAACGATCCAGAAATGGCCGATCGAGTCTACATCGAACCATTGTTACCTGATACAGTTCGAAAAATCTTGGAAATTGAAAGACCAGATGCATTACTTGCTGGAATGGGTGGCCAAACTGCTCTCAACATTGCCAGTGAACTTGCTCATGATGGAACACTTGAGAAACTCGGTGTAGAACTCATTGGTTCTGATCTCGATGCAATCGACAAAGCAGAAGATCGAGATTTATTCAACAAAGTCTGTGAATCGATTAACCTTCCAATCTCTGAAGCAATTGCTTGCAATACGATGGATGAAGTGATCAAAGCAGCGGAAGAAATCGGCTCTTGGCCTATCTTGATCCGTCCTGCATTTACTCTTGGTGGACTCGGAGGAGGTACTGCGTTTGACCTTGGACAACTCGTTGAGATTGCTACGCTTGGTCTGCGTAATTCTCGTATCAATCAAGTTCTCATCGAAGAGTCCATTTTGGGATGGCAAGAACTCGAATACGAAGTCATGAGGGATGGATCTGACAATGCAACTATTGTTTGTACAATGGAGAACATTGATCCAATGGGCGTCCATACTGGTGAATCAGTTGTCGTTGCTCCACTCCAATCGTTTTCTGATGCAGATCACCAGGAACTTCGAGACAAAGCACTTGCTCTGATTAGAGAACTCAACATCAAAGGTGGATGCAATGTTCAATTCGCATACAATCAATTCACTGGTGAAATCCGGGTTATTGAAGTGAATCCACGCGTATCTCGGTCCTCTGCTCTTGCATCCAAAGCCACAGGTTATCCGATTGCTCGTATGGCTGCAAAGATCGCAGTAGGATATACGCTTGATGAATTACCGAATCCTATCACTGGAGAAGGCACTACAGCAGCATTCGAACCAACATTGGATTATGTTGTCGTCAAGATTCCTCGCTGGCCTTTTGATAAGTTCAGAACAGCAGACAGAACCCTTGGAACATCGATGAAGTCCACAGGTGAAGTGATGGCTATTGGCAGAAACTTTGAGGAAGCGTTCCTGAAGGCTTGGGCTTCACTTGAACAAGGTTGCCCTTACCCAAGACCATTAACAAAGGCCGATGAATCCGAAGGTGAAGGAATGGCAGAGAGGGCATTTGAAGCCCTTCCTGATTCCACACTTGTTGATTGGTTGAAGATTGCAACAGACCGACGTATGGGTGCTCTCTTGGAGGCTTTCAGACGAGGCTGGACCGTTAACGAAGTTCATGAAATCACACGCATTACACGATGGTTCCTACAACGTTTCGAGAACATAGCACAAATGGAAAAATCACTCGTTGACTTCGAAGGATTACCTTCGAGTATGGATGCTAAAATGCTCATCAATTACAAGAGTCATGGATTTAGTGATGCTCATATCGCAGACGCTATTGATGGCTTCAAGCCCAATGCTTGGAAATCCTTGCCTGAACATTGCAATGAAGAAAGTGTAATGTTACGCAGGCACGAACTTGGAATCCACCCAAGATACCGAATGGTGGATTCATGTGCTGCAGAATTCGCTGCAAAGACCCCATACTATTATTCTACATACGAACCATATCAAGAAGTTGGTATCGATCATATTTCAAATATCGAACAGAGAACCAAACAACGTATGGTTGCTATCGGTTCAGGACCAATCCGTATTGGTCAAGGCATCGAGTTTGACTATGGATGTGTTCACGCAGTAATGGCAATTCGTTCAGCTGGAATGGATGCAATCCTCATCAACAACAACCCTGAAACAGTTTCCACTGATTTTGACACCTCAGATCGATTGTATTTCGATCCATTGACCAATGAGTGTGTTTCTGAAATTCTCCTTCGAGAAAAAGCGCATGGCATCCTTCTGCAATTTGGAGGTCAAACTGCGATTAATCTTGCAATCCCTCTTGAAAAGCGATTGCCTCATCTTTCCTCAAAAGGAACAAATGTTTCGATTCTGGGGACGACAGTCGATGGAATCGATGAAGCAAGCGATAGGGAACGATTCGAAGCGTTTGCAAAGAAGCATGGCCTTCGAATGCCAAATGGGGCAACAGGAACGAGTTCTGATGACATTCGTAAAGCTGTTGAACAAATCGGATTCCCAGTTTTGATTCGCCCATCCTACGTTCTCGGTGGTCGTGGAATGGAGATTCTATCGAATGATTCACAACTCGATGCTTATCTCAAGGAAGCCTATCTTGCACCAGACAAACCTTTGCTTGTCGACGAGTATCTTGGCCATGCTACAGAACTTGACGTCGATGCGGCTGCTGATGGAAAGGAAGTCCTTGTAGGTGCGATCATGGAGCATCTTGAGGAAGCAGGAATTCATTCAGGAGATTCAACGTGTTTCATTCCGACTCAAAACATCAGTGAAGAGATGCTTAGACGTGTTGAAGATCAAACTCGTACGATTGGTCTTGGGCTGAACATCAAAGGATGTTTTAACATACAATTCGCCATACAGGGCGATGATTTGTATGTCTTAGAAGTCAATCCACGTTCATCTCGAACAGTA